>ERZ1464625.1-NODE-1-length-288901-cov-49.782791_pt1 | contig 288901 bp, 265 predicted proteins | sample MGYA00563962_ERZ1464625 | MGnify/ENA primary metagenome ERZ1464625 (study PRJEB39283, sample SAMN07832857) | human skin metagenome | isolation source: Scalp | host: Homo sapiens | place: India: Bengaluru | collected 2015-03-05 ...
TTTCCGCCGTCGGCAAGGTCGTCGAGTGCCGCTATCAGCCCAGTCGGAGCTCAGCTCCGTTCCACCATCCTTGCCCACTGATCCTCCAGTTTGGCCCAATTGCGAGTCGCTATCCAGTCGGCAAGGGCCGTCTGTCGCACGACGGCGGTGCGGCCACGTACACTGGTTGACCATGAGCACACAGGTGGCACCAGGTTCCAGCACCGCGGTCGAGGAAAAGACTCGTCCATCCTTCGATGGCGGTGACGCCGAGCGCTTCTCACACTATGTCCCCAAAGCGAAACTCACCGACGCGATGGTCAACGGGACCCCCGTCGTCGCCCTGTGCGGCAAGGTATGGGTACCCTCCCGCAACCCCGAGAAATTCCCTGTCTGCCCGGAGTGCAAGGAGATTTTCGAGTCGATGAACCGGTAAACACACCGATAAGGAACACAGACCTCACTCAGTGGCCAACCAGGACAACGCCAGCTCATACCCCTTCAATCCCAGCCCGGCGATCGTCCCGGTGACATGCACCGACACCACACTGTGGTGACGGAACTCCTCCCGGGCTGCGATGTTAGAGATATGGACCTCGATACAAGGCGCCACCAACTGGGCGAGGGCATCGCCAATAGCGATGTTGTAGTGGCTCCAAGCCGCCGGATTAATGACGACCGGGGTCCGGTCATCAGCGGCCTGATGAATCCACCCCATCATCCGTTCCTCAGAATCGGTCTGACGCACCTCAACGTCCAGCCCCAGTTCGCGACCGTATTCGATCAGCCGGGCCGCCAAATCGTCATGGGTGGTCGTCCCATAAATCTGTGGCTCCCGTTGACCAAGCCGACCCAGATTCGGGCCGTTGAGAACCAAAACCTGCTTGCTCATGACTGATCCTCCGGTCTTTCCTCCCCGTCTTTAATGCGCTTATCCCCATAACGGATATCGGGCTCAAGGAATAGCGGACCAACCAACGGCTCAGCGGCGCGGACCGACGCCTCGGCGTTATCGATAATGCGCGCGACCTCAAAGGCGGAATCCGTCGGATCAACCGCGATCTTGGCGGCCAACAAGATCGTCTCAGGACCCAGGTGAACCGTCTTCATATAGATTACCGAGTCAACGCCGTCAGAATGTATCAAGGCGTCATAGACGGCCTTACGTGACTCCGGGGTAGCTGATTCCCCCTCCAATAGAGATTTCATCTCGCGCGAAAGCACCCCTGCGACAACGACCAGCAAAATACCGATACAAGCTGAGCCAATGCCGTCGAAAATCGGGTTATGGGTGAGCAGGGTGAGGCCAATACCCAAGAAAGCAAAGATCAAACCAAGAACGGCAGCAGAGTCCTCCAACATGACGACCGGCAGCTCCGGGGCCTTAGCCTTCCGGATGTACTGCAAAATCGTCATGCCTTCGCGGTCCTGGCTACTCTCCTTGAGAGCGGTACGCAGGCTAGCGCCCTCTGCGCAAAGAGAAATCATGACGACTGCCAGCGGCACCCACCACCACTGGGAATCGAGGAGCTCATCGGGATGACCACCAAGAGTCGCGTCGATCTTGTGATAGGCCTCATACAGGGCGAACAGACCACCAAGGGTGAAGATGACGATAGCGACAATGAAACCAGACAAGTACCGCGCCGTCTCATAGCCGAAGGGGTGATCCTCGTCAGCTTCCTTGTGGGACTCCTTGCCACCCATCATGAGAACGACCTGGTTGGCGGTATCAGCCACCGAATGGATAGCCTCGGCGAGCATCGACGAGGCCCCAGTAAGTGCCCATGCAATGGCCTTCGTTACCGCGATCGCAAGGTTGGCGGAGGCAGCTGCGATGATCGCTGTGCGGCCTCCCTGCGTCGAGTTGGCTGGCTCCTTGGCCCCGTTCGGCCGCTGGGCAGCGTGCGCTTGGCTCATGTCATCTCTTTCAGACGATCCAGCCCGAGAGCCACGTAGACAGCGGCGAAACTTCCCTGGAGTAGCAAGGCGACATAGCGGCTCATCGGCGAGGACTGCTCATCAATGCCGAGCGGCAAGGTGACGCTGCGCACCGTCACATCATGGGCTGCGCACAGCTGCTCAAGATCGCGGCGGACAGCGGCGTGCTCAGTCTCGGCGTCATCCATGACGACAAGGACAGGGCGACGCATCTCACCGTCAAGGTCAGGATCAGCGAAGGGATCCCTCCTAGGAGCAGAATCAATGACAGGACGCAGCGCTGCGGAGTCGGCGGACAAGGCGATGCGACCCGTGGCTCGCCTCATCCATTGTGCGAGGCGTCGCGACGCCCGCGCCGCAAGAACAGAACCACCCCACAAGAGGGGCTCTGCATCGGCTAACGCACACGCGAGATCCTTAGCCTCATTGACGGCGAGGTCATGGTGGGGCGAAGCTGACTCGGCAACCATATCCGCAACCCGAGCAACCTGCCCGGGATCGACAACTGGTCCAAGACCCAGGTCGCTCAGCACTGACAGAGCCGCGACAGCGGCTGACATGGCATCCTCGGAAGCCATCTGAATACGGGCAGTGCCGTGGCTACCGGCAGCTTGCCAAGACTCGGTCTCGCCAGTGGACGCCAAAATGATGGCACTGCCTCGACGTCGGGCCTCAGCTACCTGGGCCGCACAGCGTCCGTCGCTATCGAGGGCGACAACAAGATCAAGGGGGCCAACCCACGCTGGCAGCCGCAAGAAAGGCCACGCGACTAGCGGGACGGGACATATCGGCTCAAGGACAGACCGCACTAGACGGGCCTCGGGGCCGACAACGAGTACTCCCCGGGGCTGTCCCCACTCACCGACCGTTCGACGTACCTCGTCGAGATCCGCAGAGTCACGACGAATGCGCGCTCCAGTACAAGCCAACTGACGCAACACCCGCTCGGCGAGTGCGTCAAGAGGCGCGTCGAGACGCGAGTCGTCGAAAGTCACTGCGGCCTCATCTCATGACGATGAGTAGGCTCAAAAGCTTCGGTGTCCTCGGCGTTGACCCCCTGACCAGTTTCTCGTTTACGCGCCGCGTCAAGGCGAAGGTCGGGAACGCCGTCGCGCACGAGAAAGGCTAGCCCACACGACGGAGAGGAACACACCAATTCCCCACTATCGAAATCCAGGGCAAACCGGGAATGGCACACCGGGCAAGCTGCCACTTCAAGGAATGCCGGAGAGAGGTCGAGTGCCTCAGGGGCCAGCGGTAAATCAGGCATACCGTCATCCTAGTGGCCTGTAACGTCACGGCTGGCGTCCGTGATGACGGATAGATGGCCACGCCGACCTAAAACGTGCACCGAAGCGGGGTCCGGCTCAAGCAGCACCTCGTCCTCGAGCATTCCCACCTCCCGCACCGCTGCCGCCAGCGCCATCAGGTCGTCGGCTGGTGGGTCTGGGGCTGGATTGTCGATACCGGGCAGGCGGATAACTTCCCACCCCACTGGCGCCGAGAGCGCTTCGGCGTGTTCGGCACACATGTCGTAGGCACCGGGTTCATGGCTAGGCCCCAAAGGCCCGACAACTGCAGTGCGCTCGGCATAGACGTAGGTCAGCGTCGCGACCGCTGGTCGGAAACATCCGGGGCGAATGCACTCTCTCACCCAGGGTACGGTACGCCACACACTGATAGTCACACAGTTGCCACGCGGACACCGCAGAGACCATCGATGCCCCGGTACACCACACACCCGCTCTTCATCGCGCTACGTGCCCAACCGCAATACAGTGGCGGCATGTCCAAGCGTCGTAACCGTCATAGTCGTGGCCAGCGCGGGCCGGTCGTCTTGCCTCGCTCCTACGGCGGACGCATCGACCGCGTTGATCCCACCCACGCCGAGTTTTTCACGGCCTGTCTGACGCAGGCTGTTCAGCGAGTACACATGTCGTGCCCGGGGATCCTTGACAACGTCGTCGTCGGGGCTGAAGATGTCCCGACCATGCCAGACTGGACGGAAGGGCGGGTACCGCTGTCCTCTGCCGTCGACGGTAGCGAGCACACCCCCGCCAAAATTGTCATCTATCGACGACCCCTCGAGTTGAGGACGGCCAGTAGGCGCGGATTAGCCATCCTCGTTCATCGCACTCTCGTCGAACAGCTCTCAGCGCTGACTGGCACCCCTGTAGAGACAATCGATCCCAGCATCGACGACTGAGGCCGTCAGCGCAGCTGAGGATCAACGTCAACACTGCGACCGTTCGTCATGGGCGCCACAGCCTCCAAGGGAAGAACGGCCAAACCGCTGGCAAATATGACCCCGCCAATGAGCGGAGCCGACCCCACAATGTGCAAGTGGCCAGCTGCTGGAACCTTCCCCGACCAGGTGGACCCAGTCGGAACCGTGCCCTCGATCGCCGTCTTCTCCCCGTGAATGCCTGTCAGTTCGCCTGAAAAGGTGACGGCCTCCCGACCCGGGTTCGATAGTTCAAGGGTCCCCGCTGCCCCTACAGTTTGCTCCAGGACCTTGCTCGACCCTCCCGGACTGACCAAGGCGTTATCGGTGGTGCCAGGCTTACCCTGAACGAATAATCGAGCAATAACCGGATCATCGGCGGATAAACGTAGCCCAACACCTTCCCCTGCTAAAGCCTTAGACAGGTCTACTTGGATAGTGGATCGCGGGTCGATATCGATCTCGTCGGCACCGTCAGGGGTGAAGGGTCCACGCCCAGCCAGCGCTGTCACCGACACACTCAACCGTCTCGTGCCGGGATTCGAAATGATAAGGGTTGCAGTCGATACCTTGGCAGGGACAGCTGGCAAAAACAGTGTCTTGGCTGCCTGAGTCATCGCGCTCGTATCGCGGCCCTGACCTGCCCACATACGAGCACCAACGACGACTCGTCCCTCTCGAGCGTTAACAAGAGCGGTCACCGGGGTGGTGCCGTTATCCCACACCGACATCGGCAACACCTTGGTCTGCCCCGGAGAAACACGAATCCCCCGCATCCCGGCGGTAACAATTTCTCCCTTCGACCCCAACATAGTGACGTCGACGGTGGCTGCCCGAATGTCCGAGTTGACCACCACAAGGTCCGAAGTGGAAGGGTTCGTGACACTGACTGCCCCTCCCGTGGCTGCGCCAATACACGGCACCCACGTCGTCATGCCACCTTCTGAAGATAGAGCCGAGCCAGAGGGCCGACGCTGCCCGGCCGTAGACCGGATATAACCTGCTGAAGTACCCACGTTAGTCATTACAGGCACCGACGCTTCGGACAGCTTCTCGACCGAAGTGCCGACTTGTAGGCTTCCACCCGAGGACCCGGCAGCGAGGCTGGCCTTCCCCTGGGAAGGAGAGCACACCAGGGTACGTCCTGAGGAGATGGGCTGAACCTTAGCGGCAGAACGCTGCATAGGCGGAATCGCTGAAGTGGCCAACGACATTGCGACCGCCACGACGGCCAAGGTCACTGCCCACACCGGCCCCTTCCAGTAGCGTCCGGCCTTCTTATCGGGTTCCGTCAGCTCATCGTAGCTATCTTCGTCGAATGCAGGCACCTGAGCCATAGCGCGGGCAGCATGAGGCGTCGGCTGGTCGCTGACATCTTCAGAACCGGCCGCGCGACGCGCTGGGATCGCGCCCTCCTCCACGAATCGAACCTCAGGAATCTCCTCGGGCTCCTCGTCATCCGCGAGGGCGCGACGGGGACGATCGCTCATGACTCCTCCTGACGACGGCGTGGCTTACGCGACAGGGATCGGCGGGGGGCGGCGATGCGGTTGCGCTGAGCGGCCTGAGGCCCAGCAACCACCAACAAGATGAGAAGGGCAACCAGCTCGATGGCACCGGCCCACCTCTGGGTCGGCATCGACCAGGTCAGATCACCACGGGCCGAGCCAACCTGGTAGGACTCTCCGGTTCCGTGCCGCACCGCCGGACTCAGCCGCGTGCCTCCTACCTCGACCCTCCACCGATGATCACGGGGCTCGAGTATTGTCACGGTTCCTGATTCGGTTACCTTCCCGGCGACAGGAACTTGGCCGCTGCCACGGCTACTAAGCAAGGCCCGTGAAGGATGCCCATCGACGGTCCAGACCGTCGTCGTGGGATCCGTATTCGCGGCAGCCAAACCTGAAGCATTACCCACCTGGGACACGACATCGGCCCCTGCACCACGAAGCCAGAGATGACCGATTCCCAGGTCAGACAGACGATCAGCCAGGTCGTCTGGGACAGCTCCGGTCGCCACCGCACGGGCAAGATCAGCAGCCGAGTCAGCAATGCGGCTGTCCGAAGAAATAGTCGGACGCTCACCGCTGCCCCAGCTCGGATTATTGGAGTCGACGAGGTTCCAGTGGGCGCTGCCGTGATGCACATTCACCATAAGAGTACGGGTGTGACGAGCCGAATCCTCGACTGCTGTGACATAGGCCGGGCGCGTGGCAGCAGTGGTGGACATCGGGCCGCGAGCGCCCCCCACAAGCCACCAGACGCCACTGGCGGCCACAGATATCGTCAACACCCACGGCAACCATCGGTTACCGATGCCAACAAGCAGCTGGCCAAGGGTCGGGGAGTCGTCGGCGGGAAGATGATCCGCTTCGGCACGCTGCAACATGGCCGACTGGCGGGCAGCTGCCACAAGTATGAGGAGCACTCCGGCGCCTACCAACTGCCACGGTTCGATAGCCGGATGCACCTGCACATTCCAGACAGTGACCAAGGTGCGCGACGCCACACCCGTGAAGACAAGGCACACCAGATAGACGATGGTGAGGGCCAGCACTCGACCGCGGGGATGACCGGTCAGGGATCCGATGGATGCCGAGCGATCGATGACGAGACGCCAGACCGCCCACAGCGCAGCAATCCACAACGGAGCCATCGCGATCACGGTAAACGCAGTAGGAGCAGTACCGGGGACAATCGCGCGGCCTACTAGCAACCATAGCCCGGCACGCGTCTCTACAGCCGGGCTAAGCACAGGTTCAGCCCCGGTCACCATGCGCCCAGGCTCGGTTATCAGCCGAGGAATCCACGGCGAAATGACCAGTAGCGGCCCTAATACAACTATGCTGCCGAGCAGCAGACGTCGAGGTCGGGTCATGAGGATGCCGACGGCCACCGCGACCGGGTATACCCACAATGCAGGAACAAGGCTGATAGCTAGGGCTGACCACAGAGCCAGGCCGCCTGCCGAGGAAACGCCCCCCACCTGGTGACTACCAGTACCAGCACCGCGCAGCTCAACGACGTCAACAGTCTCGGGATTGACCAACCGCCACGTATGCAGGGCCATGTGGGGGAGGATCACCCCCAACGCCAATGCTGTCACCGAGCCTCGGGCTAGGCCGCCGGTGAGGACAGGCAGCATGCCCCAGAAGCTCGCGAGCAGCACCGTCGTCGTGCCAAGGCCAACCACCCGGCGGAACAATCGATGTGCCGACATCGCCGTGAGCAGCGGGGTTACGACGAGCAGGATACGGACCAGAACTTCTGGCTCCCCCATTGTCAACACTGAGCCGAAAGCTGGCCACGCCAACCAGGGAGCGTTCCCTCCAGACAATCCAGGAACAGCGGTCAACCAGCGATGCCACGCTTCAGCCAGGCCACATGGCGCCGACGCGAGCCAGGTCGACGTCGCTCTACCTGGGCCGTAGAGATCGCGGCAGGCAACGATCCCGATCACCACTATAAGGCTGACCATGGCAGTGTACGGATTGACGACAGAACGGTGATCGCGGACGGTGAAGTCGTCGCCAGTGAGATCGTCGATTGTCGTTCCATCCTCATTGCGCCACGGGTGGATCCGATCAGACAGATCCCCGGCGTAACGGTCAACTGCCCGAGCCCAGACACTGCGTCGGCTGGGTAGGAGACGGTTAGTGTTCTCAAGGTCGTCAGGATCGCACTGCGCATGGAAGTCCTGCAGGCGCTGCGTCATCTCGCGGGTAACTGAGCGCGACCGCCACAGCTGCAGGCCGGACCGCCACTCGTCGACCGCACGCGAGGGGGCCTTACCCACCATAAGGACGAGAAAACGCCACACGCTAGCCACCAGGAGAACCAGACTCGTGCGGGTGGGATGACCGGACCGGGCTGCAACCATTCGCATCCCCGCGAGACGGTCGGTGACATCCGGACGGGGAGCCAAATGCGACTCTCGCTGCCACCCTCGGCCCGCCTGACGGTGATGAATGGTGCAACTCGGCGCAGTGCGAACCACCATGCCCGCTTCATTGGCACGCCAGCCAAAATCCACGCCGTCACGGAAAAGGGGAAGCGCCGGGTCGAAACCACCCAGGCGCCGCCACACGTCCACCCTAACGAACATGCCAGCCGTCGAGCCACCCAAGATCGGACCCGGATCAGCCTGCTTCTGGTCAATATCTCCGCGATCGACGACCGGCAGAACACGAGCACCGCCGGTACTGACGCTCTGTCCTTGCTCATCAATAAACTCCGGGTAGTTATGCCGGGCCGGTTTAAGCAATGTGGGATACAAGACGTCAGGGTGAGGCTTGCGCGAAGCCTCCCGCAGCATGCACGTCAATGAGTCACGACGCACCTCAACGTCGTCGTGCAGGATCCAGATATGGGTGACACCGTCAGAAAGTCGATCGATCGCTAGGTTAATGCCCTCACCAGGGGTAGTGTCCGCGCTAGCCGTCACGCACTCGTCCAACAATCCTTCGTCCACAGCAGCCATGAGCAAGTCGGAAGAACCATCCGTAGAGCCCAGGTCGACGGCAATCTGCACTGCCGCGCGCTCTCCACTACGCCGCAATGCGTTGAGGGCTCGCGGCAACCAGCCGGCCGCCTGATGAACAAGGAGAATCGCTGCGACCTGGTCGACTGCGATGTCGGGGTCTACCGGTTTGCGTTGCTCGTGTGCCCACGCCCAATCCTCTGGATCAATGCGCGTCGACGGGATGACAGGGATAGTCCAGTCGGTCAACCCCTCCGCAGTGCGGGGAGCATAGCTGCGGTCAAACTGGCGGCTCTCGCCGGGTCCGGTCTCCGCAGAGTACTTCTCGTCACTCACCTAGCAGGCCACCTGTTCATCGACGTCATGGAGCACGGGATGCACACCACGTCTGCGATCATCGCATATGCCGCATCGTGCAGACAGCCACCCCGGGCAGACAGGGCATTTTACCGGGCCATGCCAATAACCGCGCCCCCGACGTCAGGTCACGCCCGCTTGCGCAGCCGACGCCTCTCCATCTCGGACAATCCGCCCCAGATTCCGAACCTCTCATCATTCGCAACGGCGTACTCCAAGCACTCCTGGCGGACTTCACAGGACTCACAGATGCGCTTAGCCTCACGGGTGGATCCACCCTTTTCAGGGAAGAATGCCTCCGGATCAGTCTGGGCACATAATGCCTTGTCATGCCACTCCGGCTCGTCGTCACCGCCTCCGGCAAGCAAGGTCAGAATCTCGTCCATGGGGGAAGCTCCTCGAGATCAGACGCGGCGAGTTCCGCGCCGATAGACAAACTACACGCGTGAGATTCACTGCGCGACTTTATCTCGCGAAAAACCCGCAACAACCGGCGTGTCGCGCCGGCAAATGTGGTCGATTCGTGGTCTCAGCGCGGGCCGCACTCAGGCAAGCTCTATGGCTACTCCTGACCGCCCGGCTCGTCGCGCGAAGGGCCCGGCGCCTCCGTCGTCCAGTTGCCGCCCGCATCATTCTGATCCCACGATGATGCCTCAGCACCACTCGCAGCGTCCCCGGCCCTAGTCCACACTGCGCCGACACCCACAGGCCAACTAACTTTATCGTCGTGAGCCGGGCCCTCGGCCTCATCGGCAATGACAGGACAGCCAGCAGACCCATCCAGGACGGCCTCAGGTTCTGCGGGGTCCTCGTTATCCTGGACTGAAGCTGCCTCGGGCCGCGTCAACACTAATAAGACCCAAGCAGCGAGGACCTTAATGGCGATCGCCAAAAGATCCCCAAATAGCCCCAGGACAGCCCCAAAGGCCCCGCCGGGGCTGTGAATTGGTGACAACAGGGCGAGAACGAGGTCACATCCCGCTGCGACGGCAACAACACAGGCAGATACCTTGCCGAGCAATTCAGCATGCGGCGTCGCCGGATGGATAAACCGGCACACCAAAACTGCCGCCAGCAGCAACAAAATCATGCCAATTCCCAGCGAGCTTCCAGACAGGCTGCGAGCCGTACCGAAGAGCCCACTGTGATCGTGAGTCAGCATCTTGACCACACGCACAACAAAAGCGACAAGGAAACCAACGCTGACAACGATGACTGTCCACGCAAGCGGCTCACGAATTTCTCGGGCGTTACTCACGCGTATCGCCCTCCCGCCCGGGCAGCAACCTCGGCCACCACAGCCTTAACCTGCTGCGATTGAGACATCGGCACCACAAGGGTGGCGCGATCAGTGCTCACGACGGCCATGTCGTGCAAGCCTGCGACGGCTAAGACAGCGTCAGGGCGGTCATTGATCAACAAGTTTCCGGCTGAGTCAACCGATACCGTCAAACCGCTCACGTTGTTGCCCATCCCATCACTAGGTAAGTGAGGGGCCAGCGCCTCGTAAGAGCCGACGTCGTACCACTGGATCTCCAACGGAATAGCTGCAACATGAACACCACATCCGCCGTGAGATGCCGGTTCCATGACCGCGATGTCGACCGAGACTTTCTCCATGCACGGGTAAACCTCAGCTAGTCGGGACGGATCCGCGACCAACTCGTCGACGTGATGACGGGTCTGGGGCTTGAGTTGAGATAAGCAGTCCAATAGGGTCGCAGCCCGCCACACAAACATGCCGGAATTCCACCAGTACTCACCGGAATCCAAATACTGACGAGCCACCTCAGCGCTGGGTTTCTCAACGAATTCCAGTACCTGGTGAGCACGCGAACCAGGCCTTAGCCGGCCACCTCGATGCAGGTATCCGAATCCGGTATTGGGCTCGGTGGGGACAACACCGAAAGTCACTAAAGCGGTGGGGTCAGTATTGACGAGGTCAAAACCGTGCTGCAGGGCGGCCCGAAAATCATCGACAGGACGAATAATGTGGTCAGCTGTGACGACAGCCATAACGCCATCGGGGTCGCGGTCGGCGATAATTCCCGCCGGCCATGCCACGGCGTTGAGGGATTCACGCCCCACCGGCTCGCCCAGAATGTTCTCGGCGGGAACTTCTGGCAACAGCTTGGCGACGGTATCGGCATACGAGGAACCCGTGCACACCAAAATGTTGGCGTCGGGCACCAGCCCAGCGACTCGTTCGTAGGCCATCCGTAGCAGACTGACCCCGTCGATAAGTTCCAATAATTGCTTGGGCTCTCCCTGGTGAGACAACGGCCACAGGCGAGTACCGGATCCTCCGGCCAGGATGAGGATGTGCTGCATGTCTACAGAGTATCCGGCCGCGACAACGCAACCGCGTTAGACGCACCACAGCGTCTCATCCTTCACAATGGGTGCCATGGTTTCCCTTACTCGGCCAACTCCAACCCGCAGCTCTGACCCCCTGACTGCCCTATGCCAGCGCAGTCAGAACGCAGGAGCATTGCCCCTACTGACGTGGTACCACGGCGCCGACCGCGGTGAGCTGTCAGCACGCACCTTGTTGACGTGGGTTACGAAATCGGTGTACCTGCTCGATAGCGAGGGAGTCGAGCCCGGTGGTGTCTCCCGTCTTTCAGTATGCGGTGCGCATCCCGGCCATTGGACAAGTTGCGTGTGGTTGCTGGCCTCGTGGTGGGCTGGACTACGAGTCGATCTGACTGGACAAGAGGAAGCAGCACTAGAAGTCATTGGCCCAGACGTCTCCCCCGATGTCCTCATCCAGTGCAGTCTTGCGCCCCTTGCTACTGCGTGCGAGACCCTGGTATCAGGGGCCATTGATAATGCCGACGTTCTTGCCGCCCCTGACGACCTTGTTGCAGCACGACCTGCCGCCGCCAATGCTGTGTGGCTCACAGGGCGCCAGGAATGGACCGGAGAACAACTTTTCGGCCTAGTGCCGCTAAGCCAACCAGTTTTGCTCTCTCCCGATCGGATTCGTCTCGGTGACAGCGAACTCGTAGCCACCACCCTTACCAGTTGTCTCCTGGGTGGCGGGTCGTTAGTCCTCGTCGAGTCCACCGACAACCTGGCCACCATCGCAGCCCAGGAGGGTGCTGTCGACGTATGAGATCAGTCGTTTGCGCGATCGCCTAAACCGACGAGAAATCCAGCTCCCCAGCTCATGTGCATAATCGCCAAGACGAGAGGCAGACGGGCTCGAACCCCGGGATCCAAGTCACGTTTCATGGCGGCCGACCCAACCCCGATGATGCTGGCATAGCCCAACGGCGCCGCCCAGCCGATAAGCGGCCAGCGCTTCAGCGATGTGCCCTTAGCAGCATGAACGACCCCGATGAGACCGAGGACAGTTCCCGCCGTAATCCCCGTGACCGCGATAGGGGCAGCCACATATCGCAGACTCACCGAATCGCGATGGCGGCGCATGACCTCGCGACGCCACTGGCCAGTACGGAAAAACTGCTTCGCCAAGGCCTTGACGGTAGAGCGAGGCCGGTACGTCACTCGAAGATTGGGGCTAAACCATACCTCTCGTCCAGACTGACGCAATCGGTAGTTAAGCTCCCAGTCCTGAGCCCGGTCGAACTCCGGGCAGAAACCACCGACGGCTTCGAGATCAGCCTTGCGGAAAACGCCAAGAAAGACCGTTTCAGCCGGGCCCTCTGGCGCATCGCCCTGATGGAAAGCGCTGTTACCCAAACCCAACTTGGAGGTATAAGCCACCGCCACAGCCTGCTCAAAGGGAGTACGTCCCTTCGCGTCCATAATCCCACCGACATTGGCCGCGCCAGTACGCTCCAACAATTCGACGGCGATTGCGATGTATTCCGGGCCCAGCTCACCGTGAGCGTCGACGCGCACGATGATGTCGTACTGGGATACGGCCACACCAAGGTTCAGGGCCTTGGGAGTGGTCCCGTCGGGGTTGTCAATCACCCGAATGCGATCGTCTCGAACAGCCAGATCCTGAGCTATCTCAGCCGTACGATCAGTGCTTGGGGCGATAGCGAGGATGATTTCCATCGGACCCGGGTAGCCCTGATTAAGGACTCCGGCAACCGACTCCTCGAGATATCTCTCCTCGTTCCTGACCGGTATGACAACACTGACCGGAGGCGCGAGGTATGACGACATGCAGGCTATTGTGCCAGGTCTGAATAGCCTTTTAATCCTTCGGCACACAGGACTCGCCCGATCAAGCCCGCGGATCTGAATGGACTTGCGACTACGGTGGAGTTCATGTCTTATCGAGGCACCGGGCGCAGGCCCCGCGACGAGCAATCTCGTCAGTCTGACCTGGACTGGCTATACGGGGTTGACGAAAACGACGCCACCCGTATCGATCCAGTGAACCCGCCGCGCGGCACGTCCGATAGGACGGGTCGTCCACGGACAGACCGGCGCCCCCAGCCCCGTCGTCGCTCCTTCTCCCAGCAATCCCCACAACCGCAACCCTCTCGGCGTCCTCCTGCTGAGCTGTATCGATCCGATGGCCAACGACGCCCACCGCGTCAGACCCGACAGCGGCGGCAGGCCGCGAGCCACCCAGCGCCACGCGTACGTCGACGTCGGCATCCCTTCAAGGTCGTCATAGTGCTGTTGTTGGCATGGGTGGTGTGGCTCGTCGCGGTGCCGTCATATGCCCTAGGCCATACTGGAACGGTGGACGCCACTCCAGACGGACCACGAGGCGCAGATCACCCGGGCACCCTCGTACTGCTGGTCGGCACCGATGAGCGGCAGAATCTCACGCCCAGGCAACAGAAGCAATTGGGCACCGGCACCGAAGCCGGTCTGCGCACCGACACCATGCTGCTGCTCTACATGCCACCAGAAGGCAAGGATGTCCTCATCTCCCTGCCGCGAGATACGTTCCTGCGCATTCCCGGGCATCATCACAACAAGCTCAATGCTGCCTACTCGATGGGCGGAGCGAAGTTGCTCGTTCAGACAATTGAAAAGGCGACCAACCTGCGCATCAACGGTTACGTCGAGATTGGATTCGGTGGGTTCGTCCAGATGGTCGACGCGGTCGGCGGGGTTCACGTAACCCTCAACAAGCCAATGGTCGACAAGGACTCTCACACGAACCTTCCTGCCGGCCCCCAGAACCTCGATGGGGTCCAGGCCCTCGGGTACGTGCGTATGCGTAAGGCCGACGCGGAAGGAGACCTAGGCCGCGTCAAAAGGCAGCAGCAGGTGGCCGCCCAGGTGGCCAAGAAGACCCTTAGCCCGTGGACCTTCATCAACCCGGTGCGCTATTGGAAAGTGAATATGGCCGCGTCGAAAGCGGTAAAGCTCGGCACCGACACCTCAACCTTGACGGCCTTCAAGACGGCCCGAGGGCTTATGAAGGTCTCCGGAAACGACGGAATCAAGACGACCGTCCCCGTCTCGACCGCCTCGGCCTACACCTCAGCCGGATCGTCGGTGTTGTGGAACGACAAGAAGGCCGCCCAATTGTGGGACGACCTGCGCAGCGGCGACACCTCAAAGGTAACCGAACTATCCTGATTCCCACCTCTGCGTAACCCTCCGGTTGGACAGCTCACAGCAGCCTCGCCGCGCCCCAAGGTGATCGGATCGTCGTCATACGCCACGTGAGGCCACCCTGATGGCTAGCCCGAGAGTCACCGTCACATCGAGGACCTCCCCTAGGCGGGCATTACCGATAGTCACCCTTTTGAGAGCGTGATGCACACGTTTTCATCATGACTCTCTAAGGTTGGTGCCATGGTTGCCAATGCCGACACCGCACACAGGCTCGACGATGCTCTGACGAACCTTATTCCCTGGCACGGTCCGGTAGCTCCCCGAGCTCACCTGCATACCGACGCCCCCACCCTCGACTTGTCTGGAACCTGGCGGTTTCAGCTAGTCGACTCACCCCACGACACACCGGCTGGCTTCCCCGATCCTCAGTTCGACGACACCGATTTCGTCGACCTCGCCGTGCCGTCCTCCTGGCACATGGTCGACCCAGCCGGAAACGCGCCCTTTGGCCGTCCGGCTTACCTCAACACCAACTACCCCATCCCGGTTCCCGCCTCAGACGAGGACATCGTCGTTCCCAATGAGAACCCCACCGGGTGCTACCGCCACACCTTCGAGGTCGGAAAAGACTTCACCGACGCCGAGCGAGTGCTGCTGCGCTTCGAGGGCGTCGATTCCTTTGCCCGTGTTTGGTTCAACGGGGTCGAACTGGGATGGACCAAGGGTTCGCGCCTCACCAGCGAATTCGACGTCACGTCGCAGCTGCGTCCTGGCCGCAATGTGCTCGCTGTGGCCGTCAGCCAGTGGTCTGACGGTACATTCCTCGAAGACCAAGACATGTGGAGAATGTCAGGAATCTTCCGCGAGGTCACCTTGCTGGCTCGGCCTCATGGCGGCATTGACGACCTTTTCGTCCATGCCTCTTGGGACGGTGACGCCAAGCTCCTCATCGATGGGCCGGAGGGCGCAACCGTGGCCATCCCCGAGCTCGAGCTCGCCACCACCTGCAACACCGAAGTGGCGATCCCCGACGCGCAACCGTGGACCGCCGAAACCCCCAAGCTCTACGACGCCACGGTCTCCACCGATACCGAAACCGTCACTATAAGGATCGGATTCCGAAGTGTCGCCATTGCCGGAGATATCATCACCGTCAACGGAGAAAAAATCGTATTCCGTGGGGTTAACCGCCACGAATGGCATCCACGCACCGGGCGAACCCTCGATGAGCAGACGATGCGCGCTGACCTCGGGCTCATGAAGCGCCACGGCGTCAATGCCATTCGCACCTCGCACTACCCGCCGAATGCTCGTTTCCTCGATCTGTGCGATGAATATGGCGTCTGGGTCCTCCTCGAGTGTGACCTCGAGACCCATGGCTTCGAGAGGGGTGGTTGGGACGGCAACCCGACCAACGACGACCGCTGGTATGACTGCCTACTTAACCGCATTCAACGCACCGTCGAACGCGACAAGAATCATCCCGCCATCATCGGGTGGTCGATGGGCAACGAATCCCACTGTGGCGAAGGCATTCGCCTTATGAACGACTGGGTTAAGAATCGTGACCCATCCCGTTTCACCCACTACGAGGGGGACGACGCCCACGCCATCTGCGATGTATGGACGGTCATGTATCCGTCCATGGAGTGGGTCGAGGCCGTGCGGGACCGCACCGTCATGCCCGGGGCCGAGCCCGCTCCGCAGACGGGACGCGAGCTCGGGCTGCCCTTCTTCATGTGCGAGTTCGCCCATGCGATGGGTAATGGCCCCGGAGAACTCGACGCCTACGAGGAGCGCTGCTTCGACCCGCACTTCCACCGTGACCGCATGCATGGTGGATTCATCTGGGAGTGGATCGATCACGGCATCGACACTGGACGTGGCTATGCCTACGGGGGCGACTTCGGTGAGGTCCTGCACGATTCAAACTTCGTTTGTGATGGGCTCGTCCTGCCCGATCGCACTCCTTCTCCAGGCCTGCTGGAGTTTACGGCGACGATGGGGGCGGTGCGCATCGAGGTCGACGGCGAGCAGCTGCGCGATGGCAACGGCATCACCGTGATCAACCGACGTGATTTCTCAGACCTATCCGACCTCACATTCGTGTGGCAGCTCGTTAACGACGACGAGTACGTCCAGACAGGAGTTCTCGAGGTCGGCGCCCTGGCCGCCCACCAAATCTGGACTGGGACCGTGCCACTTCCTGACGAGATCTCCGATCGGATGGTTGTCGTCGTGGAAGCGAAGCTGGTGAAGGACACCATCTGGGCACCGGCCGGTCACGTTGTAGCCCGGACATCAGCTCTGCTGGTTCCCAAGCCGGGCCCCCGCCTCTATCTTCCGGCATCGTCACAGTCGCATCGTGACGGTACTGGCTGAAGTCTCGGACCAGCACACTTTGACCGTCGTGGTCGCCTCGTGACATGGGGTAACGCGAACCTCGTCGCTCCTGTTCTTGACCTCTTCCGTGCCCCCATTGACAACGATCGGGCAAGTTCACTGGCCCGCAACACTATCGGTGACGCAGCACTCGCAGCTGGTCTCGACCGGCTCGTCCACACCACAACGTCGGTGCGCGACGAGGGCGATGAGTTAGTCGTCGTTACTCGCAGCGCTGCTGCCGCCGCACGCAATTCCATGACGACAACGTGGAGTTGGCGCGCCATCCAGACCAATGATGGTTCCGAAGGGGTGCACCTTGACCTCCACGTCGATCCACACGGATACTGGCCGACCATGCTCGGTCGCATTGGCGTGACAATCGGCCTGCCCGCAGAATGGACCACCGTTTCATGGTTTGGCCTCGGGCCGACCGAGAACTATCCCGATTCTCAGCACGCCGCCATCTGGGGACGCTGGAATGGAGAGGTGGATGACCTGCAAACCCCCTATGTCATGCCCCAGGAGAACGGCCTTCGCCAGGGAGTCCACGAACTGACGATCAGCGGTTCGAACGGCGGTCTGCGGATCACTGCAGACGGTAGCTGGCCAGCATTCGCGGCCCGGCCGTGGACTTCACAGGCCTTGCTGACTGCTGCCCATACCTGGGACCTGAAGCCCGACGGGCACACCTGGCTTACCTTGGACGCCGTGTCAGCCCCGCTTGGATCGACGTCCTGCGGCCCGATGCCGATCATGTCTCACCGACTGTATGCCCAACCGGTTGACCTGTCACTAACCCTGTCGCTGATCTAATGCACGGGTCGTAGCTGGCCCAATCCCGGGCCAGCTCAGCAATGAACTCTCGGTAGTCGCTCAGGGACGGGAGTGACGACACACTTTCTCGCCCTTGCCCGCAGCCACATCGTGCAAATCGGACTGGTACTTGACCATGGCCTCGCACAACTCAGGGGTCGACGCGGCAAGAATCCGTACTGCTAGCAGGCCGGCGTTCTTGGCATTACCGACGCCGACCGTCGCCACCGGCACACCACCTGGCATCTGAACGATCGATAGCAAGGAATCCATACCGTCGAGGTGGGCTAGCGGCACGGGAACCCCGATAACCGGCAGCGGGGTCAGCGCGGCGACCATGCCCGGCAGATGGGCGGCACCGCCAGCACCGGCGATGATCACCTTGATACCGCGCTTGTGCGCGCCTCGACCGAACTCGATCATGTCCTCAGGCATGCGGTGGGCCGACACGACGTCAGCCTCAAAACCCACATTGAAGTCGGTAAGCACCTGAGCCGCAGGCTCCATCGTCGGCCAGTCAGAGTCCGAGCCCATGATGATCGACACTTGAGGGCCATTGGCGTCGCACGCCAGCCGGCGTGCTCCCCCGGTGGTTGTTTTGACCTTCTCACCTCGGCGCGGCTTACGGCTGGCAGTGGTGGTCTCAGGCATCGTGTTCTCCCATAAGGTAGGCGGCGGCATGGCGGGCCCGACGATGAGTCGTCTCAATGTCGTTACCAAGGCAGGTGACGTGACCGACCTTGCGACCGGGCCGCACGGACTTGCCGTACAGCTCGACGCGAAGTTCTGGGTCACGAGCGAAGCAATGTTGCAAAGCCCCGGTCAAATCCTCTTCGGACCCACCGAGGACGTTGGCCATAACAACTACGGGAGCGGTCAGGGCCGGTGAACCGAGGGGTAGGTTAAGCACGGCTCGCATGTGGTTTTCAAACTGACTCGTCTCAGCTCCGTCGATCGTCCAATGGGCAGTGTTGTGAGGACGGGTCGCCAGCTCATTGACGACGACGGATCCGTCCTCACGCTCCATCAGCTCGACTGCCAGCACCCCGATGACGTCGAGGCGTCCAGCGATGTCGAGCGCCATGGTTTGCAGCTCAACTTGACGGTCCGACGAGAGGTCAGGGGCCGGGCTGATAGTCTCGGCACATACCCCGTGACGCTGAACAGTTTCGGTAACCGGGTACGCGGCTCCCTGACCCGACGGGGAGCGCACGACGACCGCGGAGAGTTCGCGTCGGAAATCGACGAACTCTTCCGCGAGAATACGAATCGGCTGCTTGCCGTCAGCCAGATCCCCGGCCGCGTCAAAGGGCTCACCAACACCATCGGGGCCGTCGATCTTGAACACTCCTTTGCCGTCATAACCGCCACGGGAGGTTTTCGCAATGACAGGCCAGCCACGGTCATGACCAAAAGAGACGAGGTCTTCGGGAGTGTCGCAAACCTGCCACGCAGGATTCGGGAAACCCTCGCGCTCCATAAACTCACGCATAACGACCTTGTCTTGCGCATGAACCATGGCGGCCGACCCTGGGCGGACCGCGTACCCGGCCTCTTCCATCTCCTCAACGAGGACCGTCGGTACGTGTTCGTGGTCGAAGGTGACGACATCGCACCCGGCGGCGAAATTCATAACAGCGTCGTGGTCGAGGTGGGAGCCAACGACGACGTCAGACATCACCTGGGCCGCAGAATCGTGAGAATCAGAGGCCAGCAGGCGGGTGCGCACCCCCAATCCGATCGCAGCCTGATGCATCATGCGGGCTAACTGCCCGCCGCCAATGATTCCGATGGTGTAAGACGTCACGACGTTCATCGTAACGACCACCGGACATAAAACGCCCACCGTGACGGGCGTAGGACTCAGACTCACCTCCGGCAGCCGCAACCACCTCGCAGCGCGAATCGTCCATACTGGAAACATGGTGCGAGTTGGACAGCCACTGAGGCATAACCGTAACGAGACGGTACTCGTGCACACCCGTCGTCACGCCAAAGCCCTCTTCTGGCCCGTCGTCATGGGGTTTGTTGGGGTTGTCGGAGCGGCCGCTCTGCTTGGAATCATGCCTTCCGACATGCGAGCACAGTATTGGCCGATCGTTGTCACTATCGCAGTCGCACTCATTATCGTCGGCACCCTCTCCCCCTGGCTGACATGGTTCACGACAACAATGACGATCACCGATCGCCGCGTCATGTTACGCCATGGCGTTGTCGTTCGACGCGGCCACGGTGTCATGATTGACAGCCTCATTGATGTGTCATGGCAGGCCACGTTGTTTGACCGGATGATGGGCTGCGGAACACTCATCCTCACTACCCCGTCCGACCAGATGGTGCTTAACGATGTCCCCGGGGCACGTCGGGTCGTCGACCTCTTCACGGACCTGACGGACAACGGATACGGCGAGTACCTGAACGACTACTGCGAGGAATCGGTCACAGCACGGTGACGTCGAGCTCCTCGCGCAGAACTCCCGACGATGTCGGCTCGTCAGAGGCAGAGAACCTTGATACCTCGGCCCTTTCATGCTCAGCGACCGCCCCAGCGAACATTCCGTCGACAAAATGCACCGCCGCCCCATCGTCGACCGCGTATCCGCCAGGAAGCACCCCGTTGGCGACCGCTTGGGCGTAGATAGGCGCTCGCTCGGACTCACCGTCGAAGTGAGGACAGAAAGAACCGTCCAACAGACCCATACCGCCACGCCAAGCTCGCAGATCCCCGAAAGCGTCAGTTAGACACCCGGAGAACCAGCACGCTGCACCAGCAGAGACACCGGCGAGGACGACGTCGCTGTCAGCTGCGATCATGCGCCGAATCACGTGGTCGACCCCGTGCATCTTCCACAGCGCCATAAGGTTGGCGGCTGATCCACCACCAGAGACAACGATGTCCGCTTGAGAGAGACGCTCCACCGACTCCGCTGCTCCCTGCCACAGTGTCAACACCATGTTGCGCACCCCGAGGGCCGAATAGGCGGCCAGAAAACGGTTGACGTAGACCGGATCGTCAGCAGCTGCGGTGGGGGCGAAGCACACCAGGGGGGAAGACTTTCCAGACAGGTCAAGGATGTGACGGTCGAGAGCGGTAGGCTCACCGCGGTTCGACATCGAGAAACCGCCACCACCAAGGGCCAAGATGTGGGTCGTCATAGTCAGCAGTCTAGATGGTGGGAACGCTCAGGACGCCGTAGCGGAACTCACCTGGTTCGCAAATGATGAACGTCAGCAGCGTTGAAACTGCGACGCCCGTCAGAAGTTTCCACCACGATAGCGCCATCAACGTCAACGTCGACACCGATGCCCTCAATGACCCCCTCACCACCACCCACGATTTCTGGGTCGAAGGTCAGACGGACCGGAGTACCAATGGTGTCACAGCGGGCCACATACTGATCTCGCACCGTTCCGGTCTCAAACCACACTGTTAATAGCTCGTCAAGGTGGATGAGAAGGCTGGCCAGCAACTCATTCTTGTCGTGGTTCAACCCACACAGAGCCAGAGAGGTCGCCGTCGGCAGGGGCAATTCGTCACGCCCCATCGAAACGTTGATGCCGATTCCGATGACGGCGTGCGGACCGGCTGGACCATCGACGCGTTCTGAAAGGATTCCGCACACTTTGCCGCCCTGATCAGTGTCCAGATCCACGAGCACATCATTGGGCCACTTCAGCGTCACTCGGGAACGGTCAGCCCCACCGACCTCCTCGATGACCTTGGCAACGGCAAGCCCCGCAACCATCGACAGCCAGCCCCAGTCCTGCGATGGACGATCATTGGGCACCAACGCTGAGATCGCCAAACTCGTACCGGGGACATCCTGCCAACTGCGCGTGAACCGTCCACGCCCGCCCTCTTGGTGGTCAGCAACGAGTAGGCAGAAAGACGTTCCCCCTGCTCGCACGAAAGCAGCCATGTCGGCGTTAGTGGAACCGGTGGAGTCAATGCAGGTAACTCCTCCCCCACGAGGCCCCGTAAAAAGGGTGTCCCCGGCAAGCTCAAGAACGCGATCAGCAATAGGCGAAGGTGTGGACGGCACCTGCTCAGACTACCCAAAAGTACCCACGCGCGACGGCCGGACCAACGCCGGGTTCCCTATTGTTACCCTAAATAGATATGTCATCGCTGAAAGAGACGACAGATCGCCGCGGCAATAAATACGGAGACACCATGCAAACGCTCTACGAGCACTCCCGTCGTATCCTCGCCGTGTTCCTCATCGCAGCACTGTTGTGCCTGGCGATTATCGGCCCTCTACCCGATACGCAGTCGAGCGCCACTCTCACCTGTACCACGACCGGCATCGCCGCAATCTTTCTCGTTGTCGTCGCATCTCATGCCGATCCACACTTCGGCCTCGACAGCCTGACCTTCATCGTCACCTTCCTGGCCTCAGCAGTGTGCCGAAGAGCGGCAACGAATCCGGTCTCCCACAGCCTCTACCTGCCAGTCATCATCACCGCGGTTGCCCTGGCTGCTGTCGGTGGTGCTGCGCGCTAGTGCATCTGTGAGTCGGAGGAGACGACTGCCTCCCAGTGATCCCGCGGCACTATTAAATCGTCCCGGGGATAAGTCGTCCCGGGGAGCGGCCCGGCACCACATTTGTCGCCTCTGACGGATAGTCTCAGCATATGGAGATCGACATCCACACCACGGCCGGGAAGATCGCCGACCTCGGCCGGAGGATCGACGAGGCCGTCAATGCCGCATCCCCCTCGGCCATCGAAAAGCAACATGCCACCGGAAAGATGACCGCCCGGGAGCGCATCTTACGGCTACTCGATGAAGATTCCTTTACTGAGCTTGACGAGTTCGCCCGTCACCGCTCAACGAACTTCGGCATGGACCGCAAACGTCCGTACACCGACGGGGTCATCACCGGTGTCGGCGCGATCCATGGTCGCCCGGTTTGTGTATTCAGCCAGGACGTCACTATCTTCGGCGGATCCCTCGGCGAAGTCTACGGCGAGAAAATCTGCAAAATTATTGACTTCGCCGTCAAGACTGGTTGTCCCCTTATCGGCATCAATGAGGGCGGCGGCGCACGCATCCAAGAGGGAGTGGCCTCCCTGGCCCGCTTCGGTGATATTTTCCGCCGCAACACCAGGGCCTCCGGTGTTATCCCCCAGATCTCCATCATCATGGGTGCGGCGGCCGGAGGCCACGTCTACTCTCCTGCCCTCACTGACTTCATTGTTATGGTCGACCAGACCTCCCAGATGTTCATCACCGGCCCGGCTGTCGTCAAGCAAGTCACCGGTGAGGACGTCTCTCTCGAAGAGCTGGGCGGCGCACGCACCCACTCCGTCAAGTCGGGCAATTCCCACTACCTGGCCAATGACGAGGACGATGCTCTCGAGTTCGTCCGCGACCTCATTAGCTATCTTCCGCAGAACAACCTTGAGGATCCGCCGTTCTACGACGATGGCGAGGCCGACCTGACGATCACCGATCACGACCGCAAGCTCGACGTTCTCATCCCGGACTCTTCACATCAGCCCTATGACATGCACGAGGTCATTACGACCGTGCTGGACGAAGACACCTTCCTGGAGATCCACGAACTCTTCGCCCCCAACGTCATCTGCGGATTCGGACGCATTGAAGGTCGCGTGATCGGCATCGTCGCCAACCAACCGATGGTCAATGCCGGCACCCTCGACATCGACGCATCTGAGAAGGCCGCCCGGTTCGTACGCACCTGCGACTCTTTTAACATTCCGGTGCTCACCTTCGTCGACACCCCTGGTTTCCTGCCCGGCGTCGAGCAAGAGCACGACGGTATTATCCGCCGCGGCGCCAAACTCATTTATGCCTACGCTGAGGCCACCGTGCCGCTACTGACCGTCGTCACCCGCAAGGCCTACGGCGGCGCCTACATCGTGATGGGGTCCAAGACCCTCGGCGCCGACGTCAATCTGGCCTGGCCTACCGCGCAGATTGCCGTCATGGGGGCCGAGGGGGCCGTCAGCATCCTGCATCGACGCACCCTTGCCACGGATCCTGATCCACAGGCCAAGCGCAAAGAGCTCATTGACGAATACGAGGCGACCCTATCGAACCCGTACCAGGCTGCCGAGCGAGGCTGGATCGACCAGGTCATCCATCCGCACGAGACCCGCGCCTCGGTCATCCGCACCCTTCGTCTGTTGCGCACCAAGCGTGAGGCCCTGCCTCCCAAAAAGCACGGAAACATCCCGCTGTGAGTGAGGGCACCATGGATGACGCAATCACGGTGACGAAGGGGAATCTCACCGACGAAGAGCTCGGCGCGCTGGTGGCGGTGGTGGCCGAGCTCACTCGCCCCGGCCCAAACGCCTACGTGCCTGATGACCGACCGATCGCCTTCGGCTGGAAATCGTATTGGCGTACCATCCGTGAACCTTTTATGCCCGGCCAGGCAGCCTGGCGTGGATCTTTGCGACGCTACTGACATGACGACCTGTTTCGTTCTTGCCTCGAAGTCCCCAGCCCGGCTACGTATGTTGCGTTCCGCCGGTATCGAGCCCGTCGTCATCGCATCAGGGGCCGATGAGAGTCATCTGCGCGGGGAGGACGCGGTTGCCATGACGGCGAGGTTGTCCCGCCTCAAGGCCCACTCAGTCATCGAGTCCGGAGCTCTTGAGGAGTACCCCGCTGACCGGATGATCGTGGTGGCCTGCGATTCCGTTCTCAACCTTGACGGACGCATTCTCGGCAAACCTCACACTGCCGAGCGCGCCCGGCAGTGGTGGCGTCAGATGCGCGGTCACCAGGGCGTGTTGGTGAGCGGCCATCACGTCGCGGTCATTGTGAACGGGCAGTTGCGCGAGCAGACCCGCATCGGCCAAACCGTCGTCACATTTGCCGACCTCACCGACGCCGAAATCAACGCCTACGTGGACAGTGGCGAACCCGCCGCGGTGGCGGGGGCGTTCACTATCGATGGTTTGGGCGGCGCCTTTATTACTCGTATCAACGGTGATCCCCACAATGTCACCGGCATCTCTCTACCCTTGCTGCGCCAGATGCTCATGGACCTCGACGTCGAATGGTCCTCACTGTGGAACGGTCCGAAGGGTGGCCATCTGAGCTGACGGTGGGAAGATCACCCCGGGGCGGTTTAAGATTCCGTCGCAGACTACGGGCATCGATGTGTCAACTGCCGCTCACCATACAACGCCCTTACAGTCGACACCATCGTCAGCACCGCTTGAGCGCTCGCACTATTGCATGCCACCTGACGTTTAACCAACGATGACCAGGAGAGCCCGAGCGCATCTCCTTGGGTGATACCTCCAGTATTGTTCACATCGTCCCTATGGTCGGGTTTGACCAGGACAGGAAGAACGGTTCATGCTTGCGACCCTTCAACACGTAACAGACGTTGCGTCAGGGTAATTAGCACTACCATCAGAGAGCCAACCAGACTTCTCATACTAGCCGCAGCAATATCTTTTAAAGCATCCTTCCGAACAGGATTATCCCACGGCGAGATACTCGCCTCAGATTTTCTTCTACGCAATCCGAACGATTGTTTCCCTTCACTGGGTGGATGCTTGACATCATCACAACACACCCCAAATAGGAGGTGACAGCAATTATTACACCGATGGTTCCGGGCCACGCGAGACGAACTGCATGGATTATCAATATGTCTCACGCCCCCTGTACCTTCCACAGCTTCAGCCGTGACGCAAAGTCAGCCCCGCCGCCTCGTCGGAACTGGTGAAGCCTCCACTCCACCCCTTGGTGTCGCCGCGATTCGAGATGAAAGTCAAGGATCCGTTGGCGTTTCCCGTCACTGTAAAACCCGATGCCGACAGATTATCGGCCAGAAAATCGTGTACTTTACCCGACGTATCCGGTCCAATAAGCAGGGTGATGTTGTTGACGTGATCGACCCGTAACGTGACGGCCAGTCCCTTGGGCAGCCGGAAATTCCGGAGGCCATACTTAAACCCCAGATCCGCCAGCGTCTCCGCACCGGCAGGAGCCGGGGTAGCGGATGCAGCAGAAGGGCTCGGCACGGCTCCCCCGTGTGAAGGAGCACACCCTGCCGCGACGAGCAGAACCGTCACCGCGACCGCTGCCCTGGCATTCATGCCGACGATACTATCGCTGATCGTCCCTTACACCTGGTCATGCAGTATCAGGCACGACACACAGCATGGATCGTCACTGTCAGGGGCGCGGACGGGACGCTTGAGGTTGTTGGCAACCCGCAGATACATCGCGCCGGCGTTTACGTCGGCCATGGCGTACGCGGTATCGCTCCTGGTAGGACGAGTACGGTGGCGTTATGAAAGCCCCCACGACGTCAGAAATTTCACACAACAGCCATGGCACTAAGAGTGTCCTCGTGACCGGGGCCACCCGCGGCATCGGGCGGGCCATCGCCGACGATCTAGGGCGCGACCACCACATCATCGTGGGAGGACGCCATCAAGAAGCCGTTGACAACGTGGTATCAGAACTACCCAACGCCTCCCCCTTCGTCGTCGATCTGACCGACGAGGAGGCCACCGCTGCAGCCGTCTCCCACCTGGACTGCCTTAACGTCCTTATTAACAGTGCAGGAGTGAGCGCGGCGTCACCTGGCGATATTGCCTCCCAGTCCCGAGACGAATGGCGCCGCGTGCTAGAAATCAACGTCGTCGCCGTCGCCGACCTCACTCGCCTAGTACTTCCCCTACTACGCGCCAGCCACGGCGATGTCATCATGATCAATTCCGGATCAGGATTCCTGCGAACCCCCGCCAACGGTGGCGTATACGCAGCATCAAAGTACGCACTGCGAGCCCTCACCCACGCCCTACGCGAAGAAGAACGCGGCGTAGTCCGGGTAACCTCCATTCACCCCGGCCGCGTCGACACCGACATGCAGGTGGAGCTCCAAGCCCAGGCCGGGCGCCCCTACAACGCCTCCGAACATCTGCGTCCGCAGTCGGTTGCCGTCACCGTGCGCGCAGCCTTGGAAGCCAGCCCGGACGCCATGATCGAAGAACTCTCAGTGCGCCCAGTTTTCCGCGGCTGATCCCCCCAGCACGACCCGGGCCATCAGAGGGCGCGGACGCACGTTGGCCTCGGCTTTATCACACGCCGGGGCCAACTTCATGTGAACCTTGTGATGACTTCAGGCCCGGTAATTACCCTGGTAAACGCAGTCGAACGGGGCGTTACCGTGCATCCGGTTTTCGATCGCCGAAACGACAACTTGCTTAGCAGTGCGGGCAGCATCGAGGGCGCTGGCCCCCTTAGCAATCTCCGCAGTGATCGCAGCAGCCAAGGTGCATCCCGCACCAGAGACGCGCTCCTGGCCAACGGCAGGAACGTCAAGGACCTCGCAATCATGGCCGTCGTAGTAGACATCCAGAGCGGTGCCAGCGTCCAGCAGAGTGCCGGCCTTGGCGATGACGACCGGAACTCCCTGGTCACCGATCCGCTTGGCAGCATCTTTAAGGGCGTCCACGGAGGTGATCTCGTCCACCCCGGCCAAGGTCTGAGTCTCGAAGAGGTTCGGGGTGATGACGTCAGCGCGTGGCAGGAGTTTCTCGCGCAAGGCATTGTCGGTGTCAAGGGCAGCACCGGGCTCCTGACCCTTACAGATGAGCACCGGATCAAGGATGACCCTGGGGAACTGATAGCTCTCAAGAGCCTCAGCGACGACACCAATCGTCGTCGGGGTGCCGAGCATACCGATCTTCACGGCATCGATCCGACCATGGACGGCAACGGCCGCCTCAATCTGATCATGGATGACTTGCGGGTCCACCGGCACAAACCGGTGCCCCCAGTCATTGTGAGGGTCAAACGAGACGATGCACGTCAAGGACGTGCATCCGAACACCCCGAGCTGGTGAAAAGTCTTGAGGTCGGTCTGGGCTCCAGCGCCACCGGACGCCTCAGACCCGGCAATAGCAAGTGCAATCTTCGTCACGCTGGCAAGTCTAGAAGGCCTTCCCAGTGACGTCGGGAATTGTCGACGAGTAACCACAACGTGGCCCAGAATTGGTGGAATAGCCGATGTCAACGTCACCATGGTTCATCCTTTCCCCCTCAGCCGAGCACGAGCGAGCACAAGAAACTCACGACAAGCGCTGCGCCGACGCAGACAGGCAGACCGACGGCGAACTCACGGTGGAACATGTCGTCCCTCTCGTCCTTGTCGGTGAATCCCAGAACCATGGCTCCGCCGGCCGAGAAGGGCGAGATACCGGTGGCCAGACCACCGATCGTCGTGCTCGTGTACAGGAGCACCGGGCTCATGCCGGTCGCCCTCGCGAGAGTCGCCACGACTGGGAAAAGGGCCGGGGCGACAACCCCGACGAAACTGCCGCCGAACATGTTCAGGACGGCCGCCAGGAAGCACAGAACAACGGGGATGAGCAGTCTCGGGGTGTGTCCAACCCACCCAGCAAGCAACGAGATCGTGCCCGCCTTGACGGCTATCGAGACGAGCATGCCCATCCCACCGATCATGATGAGGGTCGACCACGGCACGTGTAAGAGCGACTCCTTCTCCTCACCGACCCTCATAAACGCACAGACAACGGCGAAGAGGATAGCGAAGAGCGAGACATCGACCCGCGAGTTCACCCAGGTCACGGCCGAATTGTGCGGCATACAAAGATGGAGGATCGGCGGCACGAGAAGAATGACGACGAAGACCCCGATGAGCCACACATTCGTGCGCTGACGTCGGTCCAGCGGTATGGGTTCGGCAAAGGTCACCTCTTGAGCCGTCATCCCGTCGCGTTTGCGTTGATGCGAGGAGATGAAGAGCATCGTTAAGATGATGAGGAAGGTCATGACGAGGTAGACGACAAAGATCGTCGTCGAGACCACGAAAGCCTCGTTTGAGCTGAACTTCTCGCCAGTGATGAGGTTACGGAAAATCACCCCGTTAAGGCCGACCATAAAGTTCGACCCCACCTGGCCACCGCAGTCGGCGCACAACGCACCAACGAGCGGGTTGATCCCGATCTTGCGACACACGAGGAGAGCGATGGGCGCCATAAGCACCATGACGGCGTAGTACCCGGCACCCAAGGCCGAAATGAGCACGGACACGAGGAAGATCATGACCGGGAGCATGACCGGGGCCGCACGGAATCTATAGAGCAACCCGTTGGCGATCTCCGCGAGCGTGCCGTTGGCCATCGCAAATCCGAAAAACAACGAGATCGCGAAGATGACAAAGAAGATGTGGGTCGGCCACAGGTCGATGACGGCAGACGGCTTCATATGCATGAAGAACGCACCGATGATGTAGGCGAACGGAATCGCAACGAGACCGATGTTGATCTTCCGAACGCGGCCGATGGCTATCGATATGGCAAGTGCTAGTCCAATGGCGAGACTAATCATCTGCGTTCCTCTCCCTTGAAGGTGTTAGGAGTATCACAAGCCCCGTCCGGACCCGAGTCAGAAGTCCCCGATGACGTCACAAGTTCGCGAACCGGGTGGACACGAACTCCTCGTTCTCCTCGTCATCGTGAATTCGTGCAACACTCACCCTGAGACTTGCACCTTTGCCCCACATAATTCCACAGAATCCGTCTCATAGCACAGATATTCAGACTTTCCGTCCTCATGACCGGGGCCACCCGTGGCCTCAAAGTACGCACTGCGAGCGCTCACCCGCGCCCTACGCGAAGAAGAACGCGACAGTACATCCCCTCAATCAATGCATAGCAACCCAGCGACCCTCTTCGGCTTCAAATCTCTCTTATGGCATATAAAAGGCTCATTCATCTCATCTATTGTCATACCATCGACGCCCCAGAGGTACAGCCGTACGACCCCAAGCACCTTCAACCGAATCATCACGAGGATGACTTCGCGACCAATGCGATCAGCTCGCCTCACGTGCGACCGGAAGTCTTGCCACGCTAATACATAACCCAAATTACCTAGTTGACACTGGATATAATTTCCTGATATGCTTACGCGCTGGTTTGATGGTTTTCAAGAAAGGGAGAGCATGAAAGAAAGCCCTTAGCCAATCGTTTCACATAATTTTTCAAAGAATTTATCGATTGCCGCACAGTCAAAAAAATAAAAGGAACCCCTAAATCCACAATGAAACAAAGATTTAAATCCCCCACAACCGCAGTATTGGCCGGAGTGTTGATCATTGGGTCTGCGCTTTTTAGCCCCCCTCCCCCCGCGAATGCCGACGCAGTAAATGAAATTCACGCGAAGGTTGGAGATCAAGCCTCGGTGTCACTGACCGCATACGAGGATTCCCCCTTCTACAAGAAGCTCCCGAGCTACGTCAGCGACTCGATGAGGGACGGCCACTTCTATTACATGGGATACTATCTCGGAGATGGAGCAGCTGCAGGACTTGCTGGTCTAGCGGCGCTCCACCCGACAGACACAGAAGATAACTCTCATACATTAGATGGTGATCCAATACTGGCGTACTGCATTGAGAAGAATTCGTTTCAGGAACGGCACCATCAAGACACTGGCACTCTCACCAAGTGGAGCGAACTGAAACCACATTACAACGATAATCTCCCCAACGCGCTCCCCAAGATTGGATGGATTGCGAAAAACGGCTACCCTGGCAAAACTCTTGACGAGTTAGAGAAGCAAGCCAACGCCGCCAATGGGAACGATGATGCAACAGGATCCGATCATAGGGATGCCGTGACCGCCACCCAGGCGGCAATATGGCACTTCAGTGATGATTTCACCCTGAAAAGCGATGATATCACCGAATATGAAAATGGCAGGTTGGTATCCGTTCCCGACAGTACAAAGAAGCACATATCGAGTATTTATAATTATTTGATCAAAAAGGCTATTCCTGTCTCAGATCCGTTGGACTCAACATCCGACGCACAGGGAACCTCAGATTTCGCCGGTGCAGCCCTGAGCCTTGAAGCGGGGCAACAGGGGCACCAAGATCGCATCATTGTTCCCATTCAGCCAATGAGCCCAACCCCGACACCAACCCCGACACCAACACCAACCCCGACGGTTGATGTAAAAGTGACCACCGCCGCCGACCAGACCGCCGAGGTGGGCAAGCCCTTCGGCGACACCGCCCACATCACCGGCACGGTCCCCGAAGGCGCCCACATCACGTTCAAGCTGTCCCACAAGGGGCTACTACCGAACATGTGCGGCGACTCGGTCATCACGACCAAGCCCGTTGCGGTTCCGGCCGGCAACCACATCCAGCCCATCGACATCGCCTCTCCCAAGGTGACCGTCGGGCAGGCTGGCACCTACTACTGGGTGGAGACCCTCACCGACAACAACGGCAAGGTGCTCGCCCAGGGCAAGTGCGGTGAACACGCCGAAACCACCACGGTCACCGCACCAGTGGTTCCGACACCAACACCGACCATGGTTCCGGTCGGTCCCAGCCACCCAAGGCTAATGCCTCACACGGGTGTGTGATCCCACGGTGATGGCCCCATAATGGCCATCACTCCGTAACACGGCGGGGGAGTCCACCATCACAGGTGGACGCCCCCGCCGTTTCGCACCTCGATCAACGTCGATCCTCGGTGCGACCAGGCACCGGCCGCGTCAGTTCGTCACCCTTCCATGGCGCACGTTCCGCCCCCGCAAGCACGCACAATCACCCGCCCGCTGCTCATATCCAGTCCTCCCTACGGAACACCAAATACAGGAGGACACTCGACGCAACGACCAGCACCGCAGAGATCCACAGCCCCAGGGGTCGTCCATCCCCCAAAAAGGGCACATTCTGACCAAACCACCCGGTAACAAAGGTCGGTACCGCAATGATGGCCGCCCAACCCGCCAATTTCTTCATGACGATATTGAGCTTGGCATCCTGGATGGAAAGATTCGTCTCGAAAATCGTCGCCACCAGGTCCCGCAGGGAGTCGGACCACTCTGACACCCGCATGGAGTGATCGTAAAGATCATTGAAATAAGGCTCAAGGACACGCGGAACGGCAACAGCTTCCCTACTCGGACGACTGATCGTCGAGACGATCTCGCGCATCGGGAGCACGATCCGACGAAACTGCACCAGCTCCTTGCGCAGCCGGTAAACCCGAAGTTGCACCTGCTGGATATCGATGGAGTCGTCGAACAGCTGATCCTCCACGTCTTCAACCACGTCGTCGAGATGCTGAACGGTATCGAAATGGCCGTCAACAAGGACATCGAGAATGGCGTGGACGATACCCATCAGCCCATTCGAGACGAGGTCGGGATTCGCGTCGAGGCGGTTGAGTACCTCCGCGATCTCTGGCAGATCGTTGCGATGAACGCTGACGACGCCGTGCTCGAACACCCACACCGAAACCCGCGAGACGATCAAGCGACTGTTGGGGTCACCGGTCTCACAAATGGTCGCGGCGTAGGTCGTGAGGAAGAGATGGTCAGGATAGCGGGTAACCTTCGGGCGCTCACCGGGAGCCTCGGCGTCCTCAACAGTGTGAAAGTCCAGATTAAGCTCATCGGCCAAGATGTCGATGTCCTCACGGTCAGGAGCGGTGAGGTCGTACCAGCTAAGCGTCCTGGTATCGGAGAGTTCCTCGTTCAGGGTCTCCAAAGGCACCGACTCTGCGATGACCTTGCCGTACTGCCACACCCGGGAAGAGAGTTGGGAAAGGCTCATCGGACCTCCTGAATATCTGGGCTCACCATGTCCGAACTCATGATGACGGTATCGGCAGGATTGAGCGCGGTCTCGATGCGCCGACAGTGACGCGGCGCCATCGGGGGCAGCTGGTCGATGCTGAAGAACCCGGTGTGGCTGGACTCGTCGTCACCGACCACGGGCTCACCGCTCACCCACCGGCACAAGAAATCGTGGTCGAGGAACTGACACTGATCGCCATTGGGATAGGTGACGGGGGCGGCCACGTTGACCCGAACTAGTCAGACGACCTCTGCTACTATCCCTGTCTCTTCGTGGATCTCGCGAAGAATGGCCTCATCGGGCCCCTCCCCCGGCTCTATAATTCCGCAGACCGGCGTCCATTGCCCGTCATCGGCCCGCTGCACCAACAGCACCTGAGGCCCCCGAGGGCCATCACGCACCACGACAGCACTACTGACGGCCAACCATAATGGCGCATGACCAATATGACGTCTCAGGTCCAGGATGAACTGTGGTGTCGCCATGACGGTCAGGCTAGCGGCCTCGTGCGCCGTCTCCGGTTACCCACAACGACTACCCCACCTATTTATGGCAAAGCTAGTCAGCAACACCTTCACTGCCATCCATGCAACCAGAACGAGATTGTCCAGGGCTCCCACATCAACGTCGCTACACGGTGACGAGGGGAAGAAGAGATGGACAATGACCATGCGACGTACGTCAACCCCTTAGACTCGCCGTGAGGGCGTCCCGTCCCCACAAGCCGATCGGAGGAACCGTGGATAGGACCATCAAGCGGGTACTCGTCGCGAACCGTGGCGAGATCGCGGTACGCATCATCCGTGCCACCAAGGACGTCGGCATCACCAGCGTGGCCGTCTATGCGGACTCCGACTCTAAGGGGTTGTTCGTCAAACTCGCCGATGAGGCCTTTGCTCTCAACGGCGTCACCCCTGCCCAGACTTACCTCGACGTCGACAAGATCCTCGACGTCGCCCGCCGCGCTGAGGTCGACGCTATTCACCCTGGTTACGGATTCCTCTCCGAAAACGCCGACTTCGCCCAGGCCGTCATCGACGCTGGATTCCTATGGATCGGCCCGCCGCCACATGCCATCCGTGTCCTGGGCGACAAGGTACAGGCTCGTCACATCGCCCAGAAGGTCGGCGCGCCACTCGTCCCGGGCACCGCTGATCCGGTCGATGACCCCGAGGAGGTCGTCGAGTTCGCGAAAGAACACGGCCTACCGCTTGCCGTTAAAGCGGCCTTCGGCGGCGGTGGACGCGGCCTCAAAGTCGCCCACTCGATGGACGACATCACCCCACTCTACGAATCAGCTGTTCGTGAAGCCGTCACCGCGTTCGGACGCGGGGAATGTTTCGTCGAGCGCTACCTGGACAAGCCGCGTCACGTCGAGACCCAGTGCATCGCCGACCACTACGGCACCGTGCAAATCATCTCTACCCGCGACTGCTCCCTACAACGTCGTCACCAGAAGCTCGTCGAGGAGGCCCCGGCACCTTTTCTCAGTGACGAACAATTGACCCGTCTCTACGAGTCCTCCCGCGCCATCCTCAAAGAGGCCGGATATGTCGGCGCCGCAACCTGCGAGTTCCTCGTCGGTCGAGACGGAACAATCAGCTTCCTTGAGGTCAATACCCGGCTGCAGGTAGAGCACCCTGTTTCTGAAGAAGTGGCCGGAGTTGACCTGGTGCAGATGATGTTCCATGTCGCCCAAGGCGGTCACCTGAAGCCCGAAGACCCGCAGCTGCGCGGTCACTCCTTCGAATTCCGCATCAACGCTGAGGACCCCGGGATGGGGTTCATGCCCGCTCCCGGAACCCTTACCTCCTGGCAGCCACCGTACGGCCCTGGCGTCCGCATGGACGAGGGATACCATTCCGGCATGACGGTGCCGGGTGCCTTCGACTCCCTCATCGGCAAGCTCATCATCACTGGTGATAGCCGTGAGCAGGCCCTGGCTCGAGCTGCCCGCGCCCTCGACGAAATCGTCATCGACGGCATGCCGACGGTCATTCCCTTTCACCGGGCGGTGGTTCACGACCCGGCTTTCACTGCCGCCGACGGCCACTTCGGCGTCTTTACCGACTGGATCGAAACCGAGTTCGACAACAAGATCGAGCCATACACCGGGTCTCTGGGCGAGTCTGCCGATTCCGAGCCTCCTCGTGAGGTCGTCGTCGAGGTCAACGGTAAACGCGTTGAGGTGCGTATCCCCGCCTCCTTGCACGGCGCTCGTCAGGTCCCCAGCACCAAATCTCACCGGCCCACCCGTCGCAATCGCGCCGGGCGACGCGCCGCGGCAACCGGCAACTCGGTGGCCTGCCCGATGCAGGGAACGATCATCAAAGTTAATGTCGTAGAGGGAGAAGAGGTCAACGAGGGCGACCAGATCGTCGTCATGGAGGCCATGAAGATGGAGCAGCCCATCGCCGCCCATCGCCACGGCATTATTCGCAACCTCAACGCCACGGTCGGCTCGACGGTCTCTTCGGGTGAGATCATGTGTGAAATTGTTGATGAGTGAGGGTCAGAACATGGTTTCGCTTGTGAGTGGCGCTTCAAGGCGGCATTCTGGTCATCATGTCCGGTAACCTCCTGCTGTTCCTCCTCTTCTTTGTGGGGCTCGTGGCGACGACAACATCACTTATGCGTGCCCAGCGTCAGTCCCGCGAGTTGGAGGCTCAGCGGGCGAAAGCCATCCAGGCCAAGGTCTCCCAGATGCGGCAGGAGACAGAAGAGGACGTCACCACCTTCGGTGAGGCCTTACGAGACCTCGACATGGAAATGGTTGGCAAGGACATATCGGCTGACGGTCGCAAGGACTGGAATATGGCCCTTGATTGCTATGACCGCGCCAAGACATTGATGGCCCAGGACAAAAGCACCCGCTCGATCCCGCTCGTAACAGAAACCCTCGAGGAGGGGCGGCACGCCATCGCCTGCGTGCAAGCTCGCGCTAATGGTGAGCCGATCCCCGAGGTGCGTCCACCGTGTTTCTTTGATCCGGCACATGGCCCGTCGACGACTGACGTCATGTATTCGCCCGACGGCGGAGTGGCGCGCAAGGTTCCCGCATGTGCCGCTGATGCCCAGCGCGTCCAACAGGGACGTTCCCCCTGGATCCGTACTGTCGACGTCAATGGCGCCCAGCTGCCTTACTGGCAGGCAGGCCCCGACTATGCCCCGTGGGTACAGGGATACTACCGCCGTTACGAATCTGACCCCGTCATCAGCGGCCTGGCTGTTGGCGGTCTCGGCCTAGTCGGGCTGGGTTTATTCTCTGCCCTCTTCGACGATTTCTAATCTGCCCGGATACTCGCACCCCGGGGCTATGGGCGCATTCACGCGACGAAGGTCTGCAACCGGCGTGCCGCCTCCGAAACTGATCCCGATAGGGATGGATAGACAGTGAAGTCATGCTGAAAAGCGTCGACGGGTATGCGTTCGGCTACTGCTACCGAAATGGGATGGATGAGCTCGCTAGCCCGCGGTGAAACGACCACTCCGCCAATGATGTTGCCGGTCGCGGGACGGCAGAAAAGCTTGACGAAACCGTCGTGAAGCCCCTGCATTTTGGCACGCGGATTCGTCGACAAGTCCAACCGAGTGGACCTTGCCTGCACCTTCCCGAAGTCGACGTCAGTTTGCGTCACACCCACTGTGGCGATCTCGGGAGAGGTAAAAACGTTGGAACACACCAAGGACAAGTCCAGCGGTTGGAGTGCCTGACCCAGCGCGTGCCACACCGCAATGCGTCCCTGCATCGCTGCCACAGACGCCAGGGCGAAGACGCCGGTGCAGTCTCCGGCAGCATAGATACCCGGAACGTTGGTACGCGAAACTTTGTCGACGGTGATGTGGCCGCGCGGACCAACAGCTACACCGACCTCTTCCAAACCGAGATCAGCGCTGTTGGGGGTCGACCCGACTGCCATCAGGACGTGGGATCCACGAACAGTCCGGCCGTCCTCCAGCCCGACCACGACTCCGTCCCCGTCGCGGATCGCGGACACTGCGCGGGAGCGCGACAAGATCTCCATGCCGCGAGACTCGAAGACCTGCTGCAACACCTGGGCCGCGTCGGGGTCTTCGCCGGGGAGAACCTGATCGCGTGACGACACCAGCGTTACTGGGCATCCCAACGAATCGTAGGCCGACGCGAACTCCGCACCAGTGACGCCAGATCCCACCACGATGAGGTGTTCGGGTACCTCCCGCATCGAGTACACCTGTTTCCAGGTAAGGATGCGCTCCCCGTCACAGCGAGCCGCGGGCAGCTCGCGCGGAGTGGTCCCGGTGGCTAGCAGCACAATGTCGGCGTCGATTGTCTCATCGTCATTGATAACAACCCGATGCAGGTGACCAGGAGCACCTGTCGCCAACCGCGCCCGCCCGCTGATCAGCCGCACTCCTTTGCGCTCCAGTCCGCGGCTAATGTCGTCAGACTGGGCTTGAGCAAGCTGACGCACCCGAGAGTTAACGGCGTCGAGGTCAACCTCGAACGTCTCGGTGTGACGCAATCCGAGCTCAGCTGCGCGGCGCAACGTCGATGTAACCTCCGCGGTGGCGATGAGGGTTTTCGACGGGACGCAGTCGGTGAGGACAGCAGCTCCTCCAATACCAGTTTCCTCAACGACAGTGACATCAACGCCACCAGCTGCCGCAACGCTGGCGGCCTCGTATCCTCCAGGCCCTGCCCCAATAATCACCATAGACGTCATGGCGGCATTCTTTCAGTCACGACGGCTCATCTGTCGACATCGAGAGAAATCTCCGGCGTGAGGAAACCCTCGATTCATCACGCATTTCGACACTGAACACCCCAAACGGCTATCCCAGCTGACGAAAATCGCAGCACATGGCCGAGGCTGGCACTCCCGAAACAGCGAAAACCTCTAGGGTTAACCCCATGACGTCACCGGAGTTCACCGACCCCCAGGCCATCGCCCGCAATGCTGCCGATGCCATCCGTTCTCGCTTATCTCTGACCAGCGTCGACATGGGCCTCGTCCTTGGTTCAGGATGGTCCGCTGGAGTTGATCGCCTGGGCAAGTCTCTTGGGAGGATCCCGCTGAGTGAATTGCCCGGATTCTTTGCACCTGTTGTTGCCGGACACGGCGGCGACCTCGTAGCCGTGGCCCTGCCCAGCGGAAAGACCGCCGTTGTCCTCACTGGCCGCACTCATTTTTATGAAGGCCGTGGGGTCGAGCCGGTGGTCCACGGAGTTCGCACTGTCGCCGCGCTGGGTGCCACCACGATGATCCTCACGAACGGTTGCGGCGGATTAGACCCGTCGTGGGGCCCGGGAACCATCGTCGCTATTCGTGACCACATCAACCTCACCGGTGCCACCCCGCTGCGCGGCGCCACTTTCATTGATATGTCAACGACGTGGACTCCACGCCTGCTGGAGGTCACCGAGAGGGTTGCTCCTGGCACTCCAACCGGTGTTTACGCTCAGTTCCGCGGCCCCCAGTACGAGACCCCGGCTGAGGTTCGCATGGCTCGCACCATCGGCGCCGACCTTGTCGGAATGTCAACCGCCCTTGAGGCCATTGCCGCCCGCGAAGCCGGTCTCGACCTGCTCGGGCTATCCCTGGTCACCAACCATGCAGCCGGGGTCACTGATGCCCCGCTTGACCACGCCGACGTTATCGCTGCTGGCAAGCAGGCCGCCCCTCGACTAGCTAGCCTTCTCGCCGATATCACGGCTGCCATCTGATCCATCCCACAGCCCATCGAGGAACCATGACCACCACCCGCCCTGAAAGGCCTAGCCCCGAACTCATCGCAGAAGTTCAGTCCTGGCTCGGCCAAGATCCCGACGAGGTTACACGCACCGAACTGTCCGATGTGCTCGTCCGCGCCCAATCTGGTGAAGCTGAAGCCATCGCAGCAGTGGAGTCGGCCTTCGCTGGACCATTGACTTTCGGCACCGCTGGTCTACGCGCAGCACTCGGCCCCGGCCCGTCCCGCATGAACCGAGTCGTTGTCCAGCGTGCCGCTGCCGGTTTCGCTGCTTGGTTGCGCTCCCACGGCAGTCGAGGCGGGACCGTCATCATCGGTTTCGACGCTCGCCACAATTCTGACGTCTTCGCCCGCGATACCGCCGAGATCATGGCCGGGGCAGGTTTCCACGCCCTGCTGGCCGACTCCCCTATTCCGACCCCGGTGACGGCTTTCGCTATCAAGCACTATGGGGCGGTTGCTGGTGTCATGGTGACGGCCTCCCACAATCCGCCCGCCGATAACGGGTACAAAGTCTATCTGGGGGACGGTTCCCAGATCGTCCCACCCACCGACGCCGAGATCGCCCACGAAATCGAGGTCGTGTCTGAGGAGCCTGTGGGTGCGATTGCTCGCGGTGACGACATTGAGTTCATCGGCGATGAGCTCATTGATGCTTATGTCTGTCGCGCCGCCGAGCTGACCACGGCCAATCCCGACGTCACCTGGGTGTATACCGCCATGCACGGGGTCGGAACACGGGTCGTGCGTCGTCTCGTCGAGAAGGCTGGCTTGCCCGAATTTATCGGGGTGACCGAGCAGCTCGATCCAGACCCGGACTTCCCGACTGTAGCCTTCCCGAACCCCGAGGAGCCCGGCGCCATCGATCTGGCCATCGCTCAGGCCCACAAACATGACGCCGACGTCGTCATCGCCTCTGACCCCGACGCCGACCGCTGCGCCGTAGCAGCCGTCATTGACGGGGACTGGCGGATGCTTACCGGCGACGAATTGGGCTCCCTCCTTGGTGACGATGCCCTGCGTCGTGGTCTCGACGGTGTTTACGCTAACTCGGTGGTTTCATCGACCTGCCTGGGACGGATGGCTAAGGCTGCCGGACGCGAACACCACATGACCTTGACCGGGTTCAAGTGGATCGGCCGTGTGCCTGGACTCGTCTTCGGCTATGAGGAGGCCATCGGCTACTGCTGCGATCCTTCCCACGTACCCGACAAGGACGGCATCACCGCCTTGGCGACGATCCTGCGTCTGGTCGGTGAGCTCAAGGCCTCCGGCACCACCATCGCCGAACGTCTCGACGAGATCTGGGCCACCCATGGTCTGCACCGCACTTCCCAACTCGCAGTACGCGTCACCGACATGTCGATCATCTCCGAGGCCATGGACCGCCTACGCAACCAGCCCCCCACAACCCTGCTAGGTGATCGCGTCGATGTCTGCGACTTCGACGATCCCAGCAATGGGTCCGGGCTGCCACAGCAGAACGCGATCGAGCTGACCGGACCTCGCGTTCACGTCGTCACCCGTCCCTCAGGCACCGAGCCGAAGCTCAAGTGCTACCTCGAGGTACGCGCAACCCCCGCGGAATCGGCCGCCGATCTGTCAGCCACCAAGGCCCGTCTTGACGCAGACATGACGGCCCTGCGTGACGAGATGTCCCACGCCCTCGGAATCTGAGCGTCCCTGCGACCCGGACGATGCGTCCTCGTCAGTGATGACGGGGACGCACGAATGTGTCGGCCTCCCGGCATGCCATTGCGGTGGCCTCGACATGCTTCTTCTTGCCTGTCGGCGTCATCGGCAACTTGTCAACGAAGCGGTAGGCGCGAGGTCGTTTGAACCGGGCCAGGTCCTCACTAGCCAAGCAGTGAGCCTCGAGCTCATCAGCTGTCACTGCAGCAGCGTCAGGATCGGCCACCACGTAGGCGACGACCAGCTGCCCCCATTCCGGATCAGGCAGACCCACCACGATCGACTCCAGGACGCTCGGGTGGGATTCCAACACGGACTCTACCTGGGTTGGGAACACGTTCTCGCCACCGCTAATAATCATCTCGTCCTTACGTCCGACGATGGTGACGAACTCATGCTCGTCCCAGGTCGCGAGGTCACCCGGGTAGAACCATCCGGCATGGAACTTCGGATCCTTCGAGCCAGTCTCCCCGGAGCAGGACATACCGCACTTGGGACTGCGCATCGCGACCTCACCGACCTCAACGCCGTCCTTGGCGGCCAGCTCATCGGGCTCAGCGATACGGTCGTCAAAAACCTTGACCACCTCGACGTCGTCATCAGTGCTGGCCCGACCAGCTGTACCGGCCATTCCTGGCAGATCGAAGGGACGCAGGAAGGTGTTCCAGAAGGTCTCAGTGGTGCCGTACCCGTTCGAGATATTGGGGGTGAGAACCTCCATATACCGCCGGGCCGAACCGGCGTCGAGTGGAGATCCCATAGTGACGATGCCCTTCAATCCCGACAGGTCACGCGCATTCTTCTCCTGGGCGCGGGCAAGACGCTCCAGGGCCGTCGGTGCGCCGATGAGGAAGGTGATCTGGTAGCGGCCCACCCAGTCGAGCACGGTGTCGGCGTCGAACTCGCGCATCGGCACCACCGATCCCCCGACGTAAAAGGTGGGGTTAGGACCGCCAGAGTGCAGGCCACCACGGTGGAACCATGGGGTCATGTTTAGGGTGCGGTCCTGTGGAGTGAGCGGGAAGTGCATGATGACATCGTGCGCGCTCATGACCTCCACGAAGGACGGCAGCGGGACACCTTTCGGCAGGCCGGTCGTCCCTGAGGTGTAGAGACGGATGACCTCGTCGTAGGTGCTGAGATTCGACGGACGATCCGGGGCCCTTCCATCGGCCTGGGACAAAGCGGTGTCGAAGTCGACGGCGCCGTCGGGCAGATCCGGTGAGGTGCCAGCCGGAGCCACCTGGATGAGAAAGGGCGTCGGGGTCTCAGACTCCGGGGCGACCTCCGCAATGGCAGGCAGCACTCGAGAGGTGACCTCGGCGTCGTAGACCAACACCTTCGGGTGGGCGTCACGCAGGGCGCAGGCCAACTCGCCGGGGAGCGAGCCGACAGTTGAGGACGGTTCCCACCGCCCCCAGACGGTGAGCGGCAAGATAGCAGATCGCGAACTGCGGGGTGTTGAACAGTTCGAAGGCGAACGTGTCCCCGGGACCGACACCATGCTGGGAGAGCACGACGGCGAAGCGTTCGACGTCGGCGGCCAGTTCGCGATAGGTCCAGCTGCGATCGGCCACCGGGTCGATCATGGCAGGTGAGTCGCTGAATCGGTGCAGGTTACGCTCCAGCCCTGCCACGTAGGTGAAGTCGTGTTCAACGTATGCGCGCAGCGGCTGCGAATCAAAGCCCATGAAAGAAACCTCTCTGCCAACGTTTAGACGTAATTGCCACGTTACGCCGGTCACGGTCGGCTTCTCAGCGTGGTGGGTGGTAAGTGACGCTGGCCTTTGTGTGTCACCCCGACCGCCCCAGCTCACGCCCGAGGTTTAGAACGGTTCTCATGGAGTCATGAGAGCATCGGGCGTTGTGATACTTGGATGTCATACGGCTTTTCCACAAGGGCCGAATCGGCGTACGTTCCCTATGCGTTCCCGATAGACTCGGCAGCCGTGGCGCGCACGATCATCCTATTGGCAGGACCCTCTGGATCCGGGAAATCCCGTCTCACTCATATGGCGGATTTACCCGAGCTACGCCTCGACGACTTCTACCGAGATCACGATGAACCCGGACTGCCCGTGGTGCGCAACATGGTTGACTGGGACGACGTCGCCTCCTGGAATCTTCCGGTCGCCGTCGAAGCCCTCGGGGAACTCGCCACCACGGGACACACCGTCGTCCCTTGCTACGACATCTCACGGTCTCGAGCCGACGGCAACCACGTCGTCGAGGTTGGAGACGCACCGGCAGTCATTGCGGAGGGGATTTTTGCCCCCGACTTGCTGGAGCCATGTCTGCAGGCGGGCCTCAACGTGCTACCGATCTGGTTGGACCGGCCTCGCTGGTTGAACTTTGCCCGGCGTCTCGTCCGAGATGTGCGGCAGCACCGCAAGTCTCCACCCGTGTTGGTCCGTCGCGGTCTCGCCTTATGCCGGGCTGAACCGACTCTGCGGTCACGAGCTATCGTCATGGGATTTCAGCCTATGAGTATGAGGCGAGCAAGTACCACCGTCGCCGCTCTGAAGGACTGAACGGAGGAGAGGTTTTCAACCTTTTGGTCGATGCCGATGGATCATCGCCTTCGTAATGTCGACAGGGTCGAAAGGAATGCCGTGTCAGACGCCACCTCCGCCGCCACTGCGGCCCAGCCCATCCCCGGGCGCTGGAAGGCCCTCGCCGTCCTCGCTGCAGGGCTCTCCCTCATCATCTTGGACGGCACAATCGTCGGTATTGCCCTACCGACGATGATTTCGGCCCTCAACCTGAACCTCACCGACGCCCAGTGGGTCAACGCCATATACAACATACAACGTCATCTTCGCTGCTCTCCTGCTCGGAGCCGGCCGCCTCGGCGACCGGATCGGGCGTCGCACCACCTTTGCAGCTGGCGTGGTCCTGTTCGTCGGAGGATCCCTGCTGGCCGCAACGGCGTCGGGACCTGGCTCCCTCATCGCCTCGCGTACCGTCCAGGGTGTGGGAGGCGCGCTCGTGTTGCCGTCCACCCTGTCATCGGTGAACTCACTCTTCCAGGGCAAGGATCGCGCCGCCGCTTTCGGCATCTGGGGTGCCGTCATGAGTGGCATGGCAGCCCTCGGCCCACTGCTGGGCGGAGTCTTGACTGAATACGCGTCATGGCGTTGGATCTTCTGGGTTAACCTTCTGTTGGGGCTGCTGGTACTGGCTGGAATTGCCGCATGGGTGCCACAGACTCACGGCAAACCTGCTGACAAAGGCGTCGATGTCGACGGTGTACTCACCTCAGCCATCGGTTTTGGCCTGCTCGTCTTTGGGCTCATTGAGGCCACCACCCTGGGGTGGTGGGATAAGAAACAAACCTTCAAAGTTTTCGGGTGGGAATGGCCGACCAGTTGGTCGATGTCCCCCGTGCCGTGGGCGATCGCTATCGGCCTGGTTTTCATCATGCTATTCGTCGTCTGGGAGCATCACCGCGCCAAGGTTGGCCGCGACGCTCTGCTTGACCTGGCTCTGTTCCGGGTAGGGACGTTCTCCTGGGGTAATCTCACCGCCGCCACGGTGGCCATCGGCGAGTTTTCCCTCACATTCGTGCTGCCGCTGTTCCTAGTGAACTCGCTTGGTCTCTCGACGGTGTGTACTGGGATCGTGCTCGCCGCAATGGCCTTGGGTGCATTTTTCTCCGGGGCGTCGGCACGTCACCTAGCCGCGAGGATGGGTGCCGCCGGGGTGGTCCGTCCTCGGGCTGACCCTCGAGGTCGTCGGCGTCGGGCTGCTGACCTGGGTCGTCGGTGTGCAGGGATCCACCTGGCTGATTGTTCTTACTCTCATTGTCTATGGTGTTGGGCTCGGCCTAGCCTCGGCCCAGCTGACCTCGACGGTGTTGCACGACATTCCTGCCGACCAATCCGGGGCAGGATCGGCCACCCAGTCGACGGTACGTCAGCTGGGTTCGGCCCTCGGCGCCGCCATCGCCGGGACGGCCCTGGGATCGGCCATGAACCACACCATTCCCGACGCGGTAGCCTCGATCAGCGCAGTACCGACCAGAGTCCTCGACAAGCTCGTTCACATCACTGAGGGCTCAGCCGGTTCGGCCATTCCAGGACTTCGCCATGCGTCTGCCCACAGCCCCTTCATTCGCCCGCTCGGTGCATCCCGCGCCGCCGTCATCAGCAACCTCGAGACCGGTTTCGCTCACGCAGCAGCGTGGTCGATCGGGTTGTCGTCGTTGTTTCTGGTCATCGGTCTGCTCGGGGCGATCATGGTGAGGCACGAGGCACGCAAGCAGGTCGGCTAGCAGCGCCATAACGGTACCGCCACAGGAGAACAGCTCCTATCCCCGCGTATCTTGCATTCATGTGCACCGACATCCAGTACATGCAGCAGCACACTGAGCGATTTCCCTCGAGCTGCTGGCGTTGCCAACACAGTGCCTCAATTGACAGCACCACTGCCCGACGTCACGTCAACCAAACCCTACCGACGCCGCTGTAGGGGATCGCCAGTGTCGCAGGTGGGAACTATTCTGACGCCAGTCGCTTTCCGAGGACAGGGAAGCAAGAGGGGTAAAGCGGAGGTACACATGGCGTTGCAGAAATGGCCTAACCGAGGTGCGAGCAACGCCACACCGGCAGGCTTCATGTCGACCCGGAGGACTCAGCGTCGGTCCTTCTTCGTCCCCTCCCCCTCGCAGATCGCCGAGCCGAGTTTCGTCGCGGTGGACTTCGAGACAGCCAACCGAATGGGCGGAGTATCAGCCTGCCAGGTGGCCATGGTGAAGGTGTGTGACGGACAGATCGTCGACAGGTTGAACACCCTGATTCGTCCGCCCAAGGGGTGGGACTCTTTTGAGTTCACCTATCTGCATGGCATCTCAGCAGCCGACGTCGCGGACGCCCCCGGCTGGATCAACATTGCCGACACTGTCTCCCACTTTGTGGATGGGGCGACCGTATATGCCCACAACGCCGCTTTCGACTCCCGGGTGTGGCGACAGCTCGACGAGCACTTCGGCACCACCACCCTGCCCGCACCGTTCTTCTGTTCTTACCGGACAGCGCAGCGCCTCATCCCGGGGTTACCCAACTACAAGCTCCCCACGGTGCTTCACGCTTGTGCCCCGAATTACCAGCTCAACCATCATCGAGCCGACTCCGACGCCGAAGCCTGCGCCCTCATCGTCTGCGAGTTACAGAGACGGGCGCAGGCAAGCTGACTCACTGCGGGTTGACTGGGGCCCATTGCGGACCGGTTTGGGCGAGCTTAGCGTCGAGCTTCCGGAAGATGGGCGAAGGTTTGGACAGCGGAGTACCTACCGCGATGTCATGACGGCCCCATGACGCCTGCTCGGTGGCGTAATCCCCCATGAGGATCGGTGCCCCATCGGTCTCAATGAGCTCAGGCTGGGCCGCCCACACACCCTCGCCACCAAGGGCCTCATAAATCTTCTGCGCCGAATGAGGCAAAAACGGGGTCATCATGGTGTTAACGTCACTCACGACCTGCAAAGCCACATGCAGCACGGTGTCACGGCGCTCAGGGTTGTCCTTGAGTTTCCAGGGTTCCTCAGCAGAGATATAGGCATTAGCTAGCCCAACGATCCTCATCGCCTCAGTAATAGCCGCCTTGAATCTGGCGTGGGCAAGCAACTCACCCACGGTGTCAAACCCAGCAGCAGCGGCATCCAGCAACTCACGGTCAGCGTCTGTCAGCTCACCAGCAGCCGGAATCTCGTGGCAATTCTTGAACGCCATCGAAATCGACCTGTTAACGAGGTTGCCCCACTCGTTGGCGAGCTCAAAGTTCACCCGGCGGACAAACTCTTCCCAGGTGAAGTCAGTGTCCTGATTTTCCGGACCGGCAACCGCGATGAAGTAGCGCAGGGCGTCGGGGCCGAACTCATGGAGGAAATCTCCAACAAAAATAGTGGCACCACGAGAGTTCGACACCTTTGAACCACTCATCGTCAGAAACTCGCTGGAAACAACCTCGGTGGGAAGGTTGAGGGTTCCAAGTTCCTCGGATGGCTCGCCACCCTTATCACCACGTCCATTTGTACCCAGCAGGATGCCGGGCCAAATGACCGAGTGGAACACAATGTTGTCCTTACCCATGAAGTAGTACGAACGGGCATCCTCGTCATTCCAGAACTCACGCCACGCATCAGGCCTACCAATACGGCGCGCCCACTCAATCGAGGCAGACAGGTATCCGATGACAGCGTCGAACCACACGTAGATCGACTTCATCGGGTTGTCCTGCCAGCCTTCTACTGGCACGCGAATGCCCCAGTCGAGATCGCGGGTAATAGCGCGCGGACGCAACTCCTCAAGCAGGTTGTGGGAAAACTTCAAGACATTGGGACGCCAATCGGTGCGAGTGCCAATCCACGACGCCAATGACTCGGCCAAGGCAGGAAGGTCGAGAAAGAAGTGCTCGGTCTCGCGAAACTCGGGAGCGGCCCCTGTGGTCTTTGATCTGGGGTCGATGAGGTCGGCCGGGTCAAGCTGACGGCCACAGTTGTCGCACTGGTCACCGCGGGCATCGTCGTATCCACACACCGGACAGGTGCCCTCAATGTAACGGTCCGGAAGGGTACGTCCGGTCGATGGCTCAAACGCCCCCATCTCGGACCTCTTGACGACGTAGCCGTTTTCGTGGAGGCGAGTAAAGATCTCCTGGGTGACGTGAGCGTGGTTGTCGGTCAGCGTCGACGTGTACAGATCGTAGGACAACCCGAGCCCCTGCAAGTCTGCCGCGATGATGCGGTGGTACTTCTCGGCGCACTCCTGAGCCGTCACGCCCTCCTGATCAGCCTTGACTGAAATAGCGGTGCCATGACAATCCGAGCCGGAAACCATGAGGACTCGGTGACCCGACATTCGCATGTACCGGGCAAAGACGTCAGAGGGGACACCGAATCCGGAAACATGGCCGATATGTCGAGGCCCATTAGCGTAGGGCCACGCAACGGCGGCAAGAACGTTGGCACACATGAGGTTAACTCTATCGGTAGCCGACATCGAGGATGTCAACGATTGAAGCAGCGTAGGTCGATGCTATGTACCGATCAAGGTCATCGTGGTTCATGACCCGAGCAACTTGTCAGCGCACCGGGGTGATTTGGTGGAACCTCAACTGCCAGCCCCTATCTGGGTCGCGATGCCATAGCGAAACTCGCACGCTGACCCGAGATCCTGCCCGTGCCCGCCATCGCAGCAGGACATCCTGTGGGCCGATCCTTACCATTCCGAGAATCTCAATACTGGCCCTCACCTCGGGGACCGGCATGTCGGCCAAGGCCCGGCCTCGCGTCCACAGTCGGCCATTCCCGTCATGTTCGATGAAGTCAGGGGCGGCAAGCTCCTCCAGAGCGCTGCGGTGGACGATCGCATCGGTCTCCAGGAAGCGGCGCTCCTTGTCGGTGAGGATGCCGATAAGCTCCTGGTCAGGGGTGGCAGGGCGCTCGAGTAGATCAAACAACCGCTCTTGCTCATCACCGTTCCCAGGTTTCGGCACGTCCTCTTGCGGCTGTGGATCGCGGTCGACCCTGCCGAACCCAGGCCCGTGATCGACTGGGGTGCCGTCGCGGAAGGCCGTGGCGGCAGCGCGAGCACGCTGATCGGCAGCCTCGTTCATAGCATGGCCAGCGTGCCCTTTCACCCACTCAAAGGTGAGGTCACGGCCGTCGAGCTCTTCATCAATGGGCTCGAGGAGGTCCCGGTTGAGTACAGGCTTGCCGTCACGTTTGCGCCATCCTTTACGTTTCCATCCCGGAATCCACTTCGTACAGCAGTTAATGGCGTACTGAGAGTCACACAAAATCGTCAGTGGCTCGTCGGCGTCACGAGTGGCGCGCAACACGTCGAGAACAGCCTTGAGCTCGCCCATGTTATTCGTACCGCGTGGCCAGCCGCCGGCAGCCCAGGTGTCGTCGTCGATATACCAGGCCCAGCCGGCTGGCCCCGGATTGTCGAGGGAGGACCCGTCAGCTGCGGCCACTATCATGACTTCTCCTGCTGGTTGGCGACACGATCAAGGTTGTCGACGCCGAAGGCCTGCGGTAGCACCTCGGTCATCGTTTGCACCCCGGCTGGGGTGTCGATGAGCATCGTCGGGCCACCATGTTCCCACAGCAGTTGGCGACAACGCCCACACGGCATGATCGTCTCACCCATAGCGTCCACGCAGCAGAAGGCGAGAAGGTGCCCTCCACCCCCGGCCACGAGGTCACTGATAAGCCCGCACTCTGCACACAACGTGACGCCATAACCAGCGTTTTCCACATTGCATCCGACGACGACGCGACCATCCTCGGCAAGCCCGACTGCTCCCACTGGGAAGTGGGAGTACGGCACGTAAGCTCGTTTCGTCAGTTCGTGAGCTCGACAGCGTAACGCGTCCCAATTGACGTCCACGTCACTCCTTGATGTAAGGGGTGCCATCGGAGGCCGGTGCCCTCACCTTGCCAACCAGACCAGCCACAGCAACGATCGTCGCAATGTACGGCAAGATAAGCAGGAACTGCGAGGGCATTGGGGCGCTGATCGTCGACAGCTCGGTGGACAGCTGGGTTACGAAGCTGAAAAACAGCGCCATGACGGCGGCCAAACCTGGACGCCAACGGCCCATGATGAGAGCGGCAAGAGCGATGAAGCCGTTACCCACCGTGATGTCCTTCGAAAATGACCCGACGGTACCAATCGTGAAGTAAGCGCCACCCAGGCCAGCAAAAACGCCACCGACGAGCACTGCAGACCAGCGCACTCCAGCAACCGAGATACCCACAGTGTCAGCGGCCTCGGGATGCTCGCCAACAGACCGGACGCGCAGCCCCCACGTAGTGCGCCACAGCAGGAACCACACCAGCGGAATACAGAGGAACCCGATATACACCAGCACAGTCTGGTCGAAGAAAATCGGGCCAAAGAATGGAATCTTCGACAGCCCCGGGATGGCGACTGCTTCCATGATCGGTGCCGTGTTGTATTCCTCGGCGTTCGGAGAAAGCAACTGGGTGTAGAAGAAGCCCGTTAGACCAGATGCAAAAAGGTTGACGACCACGCCCATAACAACTTGGTCGACAAAATATTTGATGGTAAAGACAGCCAGCAACGCGGCAGTTAGCACAGACGCGACGATCCCTACAACAATGGCGGCAAAAATAGACTTCGTTATGGATCCGACGAGGGCTGCCGCAAAGGCTGCCGTGAGCATCTCGCCCTCGATAGCAACGTTGACGACGCCAGCACGCTCACACATGACGCCGCACAGTGCGCCGAGGACTAGCGGAGTGGCCACAGACAAGGTGCCCTGAAGCTGACCTGCGACCTGGAACGGCAAGCCACGTCCGGCAGCAGCCCAGCTCAGGAACCCGACGATGATGGCGATTCCGGCGACGACACCAGCAGTAACCGTGAGAGTGTGACGGCTGCGCCCCATAAAGAAAGCCCCAACCGCCAGCAAACACGCGATAGCGCTGACGAGCACAACCGGGAACCCAGACACACTCATAGTGCCCAATTCCTTCCCGGCGAGGGCGTCAGTAAAGGCGAAATGCGCCTCGCCTGACGTTGTGGTCAGCAGAATAAACAGCACCAACGCCATGATGCCGATGAGTACGCCCGTGGATAGTCGATGCGTACGGGCCTCGCGCGATTCCACCTGTTCAAACTCCAGTTCCTTATCGAGGGCCTCGCTGGCTTCAGCGGGGAGCTCGATACCGGTCTTGGTGATATCAGAGGTGGTGGGCCGGGGAAAACGCGATGCTGGGCTCATGCCAGGGCTCCCTTCGTGGTGGTGTCGGCTGGGACCGGCCCACGGTCACGTTTCTTAGTGCGCTTTTCTCTGCGCGTTTTGAGGAAGGGCAGGATCGTCTTGACCAGCATCGGAGCGGCCACAAACATGACGATCACCGCCTGGATGACCCGAACGAGGTCCAAGGAGGTCTGGGTCATGGCCTGCATACGCAAACCGCCCTGGTTCATAGCGCCCCAGAACAGGCCAGCGAGAACGATGCCGAGCGGCTTAGAACGACCCAATAGGGCCACCGTGATGGCGTCGAAGCCGATAGTTCCGACCAGGCCGATAGACAGCTGAGTTGGAGTGGCACCGGAGATCGGGCCCAAAGCCACCTCGACACCGGCCATACCGGCCAAGCCGCCGGAGATAATCATCGTCCACGCGATAATGGAGTTGGTATTCATACCAGCGGTAGCCGAGGCATTCGGATTGGATCCGACCGCACGGATCTGGAAGCCCAAAGGAGTTCGATCAAGCAGCCACCAGGTGCCCACGGCAAGCAGCAGGGCCAGGAAGAATCCGAGGTGCAACTGAGATCCGGCCATCCGCGGGAACGTGGCGTTCCAGTCGACAATAGGGGCGATCGGGTCGGTACGGCCAGGCATCTGAAAGGCCTTGGTCGTCAGCAACCAAGCCAGCAGACCACCAGCAATGTAGTTGAGCATGATCGTCACGATGACCTCGTTGGCACCAGCGCGGGCCTTGAGGATGCCAGCGATGCCACCCCAGATCGCTCCGCCAACGAATCCGGCAATCACTGCAAAGAGCAGGTGAACCGGCAGCGGCAAGGAGTGGAAATTAAACCCAACCCAAGCGGCCAATGTTGCTCCGGCAATCGCCTGGCCCTGACCACCAATGTTAAACAGGCCAGCCTTGAAACCCAGACCAATGGCAAGACCGCCACAAATGAGGGAGGCCGACTGGGCCGTCGTCGCAGTAAGAGCCTGCCAGGATCCGAAAGCTCCCTGGAACAGGGCCGCGTAGGCCGAAGAAATCTGAGCCCACGAGTCACTCAAAGCGTCAGGACGAGAGAAAAGGTAGCTCCACTCCTTGTTGATCGCGGGATCGGCGGCCACCATAACGATGGCCGAGACAATGAAAGCCAGCACAAACGCTGCAACCGTCACCCACAGATCATTCCAGGGGAAGGAACGGTGCGAGGTAGCCTCAGTCTGGGAAGCGGTAGCTGCCGTCGGGGAGGTGGCCTCTTTCGACGCAGTGGGCTTCGGGGATTCAGTGCTCATTCCGAGACCTCCTTGTGTCCCTTGGCGACGCTGTCACACGCCTCGTCATAACTGAATCCGGCCATCATGAGGCCGAGAACATCGCGGGGAGTTCCCGCCGGTGCGATGCCGACGATGCGACCGCGGTACATCACCGCAATGCGGTCCGATAGCGCCTCGATTTCGTCAAGCTCAGTGGAGACGATGAGCACCGCTGTGCCGTTGTCACGCTCCTCGACCACCCGCTTGTGCAAGAATTCGATAGCACCGACATCGACACCGCGAGTGGGCTGAGAAGCCACCAGAACACTCAACGAACGCGAAAGCTCGCGCGCCAACACGACCTTCTGCTGGTTACCGCCCGACAATGAGGACACCGGCAACGAAGCCGACGGGGTACGGATGTCGAACTCCTCAACACGGTCACGTGCATTGTCAGCGATCCGCTTGAGCTGAAGGTTACCGTGCTTGGAGTACGCGCCAACCTGATTCAGCACGAGGTTCTCAGCGATGGAAAACTCGCCAACAAAACCGTCCCGCTGACGATCCTCAGGCACGAATCCAAGTCCAGCCTCAATAACCTTGACGGGGGCCGCTCCAGTGGTGTCCTTGCCATCAATGCGGATCGTTCCCGACGTGGGCTTAATGAGTCCAAGCAAGGAGGAAGCAAGCTCCGTCTGACCATTACCCTGCACTCCGGCGACGCCGAGAATCTCACCCCCCGCGACGGACAATGTCACGCCGTCGACAACGACTGATCCGCGGTCATCAGCCACGGTGAGGTCCTTGATGTCCAGGCGAGAACCGGTCGGCTTAGCCTCGTCCTTATCGACGACGAGCTTGACGGCCCGTCCCACCATCATCTCAGCAAGTTCGGCCTCGGACTGGTCCGCGCTGGCCGTGCCTACGATGCGGCCGCGTCGGACCACAGTGATGTCGTCAGCGATGACACGAACCTCACGCAGCTTGTGGGTAATGAAAACGATGGCCCGGCCCTCATCACGCAAGGTCTTCATAACAGCCATAAGCTCATCGATTTCCTGCGGGGTAAGCACAGCAGTGGGCTCGTCAAAGATGAGGTACTGAGCGTCGTTGGCTAGGGACTTCAGGATCTCGACACGCTGCTGGACGCCAACCGGCAGGTTCTCGATGACCGAGTCTGGATTGACGTCAAAGTGGTAGCGATCAGACAGTTCGCGCACCTTTGCGCGAGCCCGTCGCATCGACAGGATGCCAGCGGTCGATTCTTCCCGCCCCAACGCAATGTTCTCAGCCACCGTGAAGACGTTGACGAGCATGAAGTGTTGGTGAACCATTCCAATACCGGCCGCCATGGCCTGCTTGGAATTATCGAAGTGTTGCTCCACCCCGTCGATGTAGACTTGCCCTTCATCGGAAGGCAGCAAGCCGTACAGAATGTTCATCAAGGTTGACTTGCCGGCACCGTTTTCACCGAGCAAGCAGTGGATTCGCCCGGGAACGATGTCGAGGTCGATGTGGTCGTTGGCCGTGAGGGTCCCGAATCTCTTCGTGACGCCGCGCAGGCTCAGCCCGTCTTTGAGAGGTTCATTGTCACCGGGTGGGGCGACGGTGGTGTTGGTGGTCACGGGACAGATCCTTCCACGTCTGGTCCCTGATGTCGCGTGCGCCGACGACGCGCCGACCTCCACAGGAAGTCGGCGCGTCGTCGTCTCACATGGTTGGCCGCACAGCGGCTGAGCGAACCGAGTTCGCGCTCAGTCTCACTTAGGCTGGGCCTTTGAGGTGATTGTGATCTTGCCGGAGTTGATGTCGTCCTTGATCGCCTTCAGCTCGTCCTTAACGTCAGCGGGGATCTTGGAGTCGAACTCGTGGAACGGGGACAGGCCGGTGCCACCGTCCTCCAGGGAACCGACGTACGGCTTGTTATCGAATTTGCCGTCTTTGGCAGCCTTAACCGCATCGAAGACGGCAACATCCATGCCCTTGAACACCGAGGTGATGATATTCGAGCAGTAGGCCGGCTGGGTCTTGCAGCCATCACCGTCAACCCAGATGGCATTGGCCTTTCCGCCAGAGGACTTCACAGCTTGCAGCGCACCGTTTCCAGCATTGCCCGCCACCGGCAAAATGATATCGGCACCCTGGTTGAGCAGTGCTTGAGCAGTAGCCTTACCACCAGAGACGTTCTGGAACGGGTTAGGCTGCGGGACGAACTGACCGTCCTGCTTCTTGACATCCCAACCGATAGCCTGAACCGACTTGTGCTTCTGCTTGTTGTAGTAATCAACGCCCTGGGAAAAACCATCCATGAAGATGGTGACGGTCGGGATCTTCATGCCGCCGAAGGTAGCAACCTTGCCGGTCTTGGTCAGTGCGGAGGCCAGGTAGCCGGCCTCAAAGGAAGACTGGGCAGTGTTGAAGATCAGCGGTTTAAGGCTCTCAGGAGGATTCGCCGGGTTGTCGTCAACGATGGCGAACTTGACGTTCGGGTTTGCTTTGGCAGCAGCGAGGGTGGGCTTCTCGAGCAGGAACCCAACGGAGACGATGATCGAGCACTTGGCGTCCACCATGGACTGCAGGTTGGTGGCGTAGTCCTTATCGTCCTTCGACTCGACCTTGGCGGTCTTCACGCCGAGATCGCTCGCAGCCTTGTTGAGGCCCTGAAGAGAGGTCTCGTTGAAGGATTTGTCGTTAAAACCAGCAGAGTCGGAGACCATACAGGCCTTAAACTCACCGGAGTTGGAGCTATCCTTCCCAGCAGCAGACGTGGAGGAACCCGCCGAGGAGCCCGTGGACGCGTCCGGAGCCTGCGCGCAGGCCGACAGTGACAAGGCTACGGCGGCGAAAACGGCGGGAATAGCGAGGTGTAACTTCTTCACGGACTGCCTCCTGGAGCAGACGATGATCCAACGGTGGGGAACCCGTGAGGCAGGTGTCGCCGATCGGGCCATAAAACTGTAACCCCTTCATGGAGAAATCAACACCTTAACGGTCAAACTGCCCCCCAAGACGTGGGAGCATATCGCCTCAACCTTGGGTAGCGCCAGCAATCCATAGAGCAAGCGGGGCCATAAAGCGAACGGGGCGTCAGGCCACCTGATTGACCAGAGCTTCAGCCGCGTCAACGATTGATAAGGTTTCGGCCTGCCAGTTGTCCTCTTGGCTGCGATAAGGCCCGGTAGCCAGCGAAATCGCGACCGCCGCAGAACGCAGCCTCAACTCAATCGGATCGACCCGCGAATCAAAGACCGGAACCCAGGCTGTCAAAATCTGCCGCATGCGATCGGCCTGGGGAACATTCATGCGCTGCACCGTAGACAGGTGGGCAACGAGACACGCGAGATCATCGGCCCGGCACCCCGGTCCGATGGTGTCGACGTCGAGGATTCCGCACACGTGGCCATTCCACACATGGATCTGGCCCTCGTGAAAATCTCCATGGGTGGGTTCGTTGCCTGCCGGCACATCTGACAGCCCTGTGGTAATGATCTGAGCCATCCTTTCTAACCGTTCACTCTGGTCCGGCAGGGCAGCTGCGACCATACGGCTGTAGTGAGCGACCGATTCGCTCCACGGTGACCGGCGCGGAAGGTCACACACTTGCGGAGGTAACTGGTCGAGTAGACCAACAAGGCTCTCGGCGGTGCACGGACTTCCTGGTTCAAATAGCGCCTTGCTAAGTGGGCATCCCGGCAATTCGGTGAGAAAAAGCAGGTTATCCTCGGTGACGCCGGCCACCCTCGGGCTCGGCACCGACGCGCGGGTCAGTAAGTCGTGGCGGGCCAGCGTCGCCTGGAAGATGCCGTCACGCAACACCTTGACATAGAAGCGCCGATTGTTGACCTCAACGCACAACACCGCCCGACGTCGCGGCCGATATCCGATCATGTGCAGATTGATCTGCTGGGCGCTCACCCGGGCGCCAACCAAGTTAAGGTCAGAGATGATGGCCGCCATCTGTTCGGGGTATGCCGCGCGAGAAAGTCCCGGCAGATCAGGGTCGTCAGGATAACGCCAGACGGCGACCTCCCGGGATCCGTCAACATAAATGTCAGCGCGTGAATCAGTCACTGCCGGGCCACTCGCTCGGGCACTCATGCCGAAGAGTTCCTGCCGCTCCCCCGCAGGCCACTGCACCCGAGCCTGATAGGTCGCCGTCGTGGACTGACCCGGGTTCGCGTCAACGTGGTCGAGGTGCCAACCGACGAGCCCTCCACCAGCGTGCTCGACAGCTGCTTTCAACAACTCACCGGCCTCCGGGCCAGTCAACAAGACCGCTCCGTCGGCATCTTTTCCGGGACCACCGAGCCATGCGGGTCGCCTCCTCACGCGCCTGCCGCCTCCCGCTCAGGGCGCAGGACTGCCGACGCCCCCGCTGGCACCGTTGGCGCGCCAGGCGCATCCAAGCGACGAATCCTCAGCCATGCTGCACGTAGACCATCAACCTCGGTAACCGTCAGCTCAATATTGGGATCGGGTTCAACATCCTCGTCGTCTTCGTCCGGCACGTATCCAACCGGATCGAGGTGAACGTCGACCTGGGCACCCTTAGTAGGCACCTCACCGGTCTGAGCCATGAAATACCCCGCGAGAGTGTCGTAAGGCCCCTCGGGCAGCACCAGACCAACCTTGTCGGAAAACTCTTCGAGCGTGGTTAGGCCGTCAATATCGCGCTGCCTGACGTGAGCCAGGTCAGACGGTTCAACGGTGTCGTACTCATCGGTAATATCGCCAACTATCTCCTCGACGAGATCCTCCAAAGTGACGATGCCAGCCGTGCCACCGTATTCGTCGAGCACAATCGCCAAGTGAGCATTAGTGCGACGCATCTCGGTCAGCGCCTTAAGCACTTTGACGGTATCGGGTAGGGAGACGACGGTACGTACCAGTTGGGATACCCGACTGGTACGAATTTGAGGGTCAAGTTCGAGCAGATCTCGAACGTGAACAAATCCAAGCACCCGATCCGCCGATCCGTCGATCACCGGATACCGAGAATGGGACCCGTCGCGAACCACCTGAGCCGCCTGAACAGCCTTCATTGACCCCTGCAGAAAGTCGACCTCGGTGCGCGGAACCATTACTTCGCGCAAGGACTTCTCTCCCACGGCGAAGACCTCGTCAAGGATGGTGCGCTCCTCGTCCCCCAAGGTCGCCGAGGAGACGACCATGGAACGAATCTCCTCGTCGGTCACCTCTTCGCGAGCCGCAGTTGGATCACCGCCAAGGATCTTAACGACAAGGTCTGTCGAAACCCCCAGGAACCAAATGATGGGCCGAAACAAGGTAGCAATACCGTTTACCATCGGGCCAAGCGCCACGGAGAATCCCTCTGCACGCTGCATGGCCAAACGCTTAGCTACAAGCTCACCTAACACGATCGAAAAGTAGGAAATAATGACCGTGATAGTAACGAGGGCGACCGTTGCAGCCACTGACGCCGACATTCCCCAGGACTCGAATACTGGCGCGAGCTCGCTGGCCAACGTCGCACCACCAAAGGCCGAGGCGAGGAAGCCTGACAAGGTGACGCCGATTTGCACCGCAGAAAGGAAACGATTGGGATTTGATTGCAGCTTTTGAATGGAACGACCGCGAGATCCGCGGGTCGCCGCCAACTGCTTGATCTGGGAATCGCGGAGGCTCACCAGCGCCATCTCGGCAGCCGAAAACACCCCGCCCACGAGGATGAACAAGAGAATGAGGGCGGCGTTCTCAAAGACCTCAGCCACAAGCCTTCACCATTCCTCTCGTCACAGAGGCAATAACGAAGGTGGCGGGACTATCGCCCTCCCGGTCATCGTTGTGCATAAGACAAGAATAGGAGCTCAGCCCGGCGGAATTCCACGGCAGGATGCCTCAAGGTGAGATGTTGTGCCCTAAGATGTCCAGGCTCCACCACGTCGAGACTGCCGAGATAACGAGGACGAACACCGCTTGAAGCCATCTCGGGCTCCAGTCAAGCAATCTCGCCACCGGCAGAAATGCCGGAAAAGCGGGCAGCAGAAATCGGGCCTTGGAGTTGAAGTACCCCTGCATGTGACCAACGAAGATCACGGTCACGAGCACGTATACCGTCAACCACACCTGTTCGCGTCGAACTGCCATAACGATGCCAAGGGCGAGATACATGCACCAGGCCAGGGCGACCAAGCCGGTATACCGCCAGTCGAACGGAACATGATCCATCCGCGAATGAAGGTCTTCCCACGTGTCAAGGAGGGTCCCCATCTCGCTCCCCCACGCCTTCTGAACAAGCAGGTAACCATTCCATCTACCAGTGCGATGAGCGACGATAACAAACCAGGTCAGCAATCCCAGCGGGCTCAACGCCATCCCGATGAAACGACGCCACCGCTGCCCCGCCGCAGCCTTCGTACACAGGCTCGTCAACCACGCGATACCGAGGACGATGCACACCGGGGCGACGGATGCCCGGAACAGACCGGCGACGCCAACGAATGTGCCGGCGAGGATCCACCGCCCCGACAGGATGGCAAGCAGCCCGAGCCCAACAAGGGCAATGAACCAGCCCTCGGTGTATCCCATCGATTCAACGACAGCACGAGGCGCGGCGCCCCAGCACGCCACCAACAGCACCGCTGCGGTCGGTCCTGCCACTCGGTGTCCGACCGCTGTAATGACCACAGCGGCTGTGAGGAAACCCATCTGCGCGGCAATGAGGATCGCTACATGCGGCGACATACCGGTGACAAGGATAATCATCCTGCCAAGAGCTGGCAGCCCCGGTAAAAAGGCCAGATCGGATATCCAGGGATCGGTGTGGCCAAACATGGGGTTGGGCCAGTGATAACCCCCAGCCGCAATGGCGGAATACCACCTTCCGTCCCATCGAGTCAGCCTCGAAACGACCGGTCCGTCCGAAGCTATCGCCACTATGAGGGCCAGGCGTTGAGCCACCCACACGGCAAGACCGATGCCGATGGTGATGAACCACCGACGTCGGTCCACATCCTCATGACCGGCCGAAATCGAGGCTGCACTCACAGGGATTCAATGATCGCGTTAAAAGTGGTGCTGGGACGCATGGCCTCCGCGACGAGCTCCTCGTCAGGGTGGTAGTACCCGCCCATATCGACCGGGCTGCCCTGGACACCGTTGAGCTCCTTCAGGATCTGGTCCTCACGAGCAGCCAGCTCGGTCGCGACATCGGAGAATCGGTCGGCAAGTTCGGCATCATCATGCTGAGCAGCCAGCTCGGCAGCCCAATAGCGGGCCAGCCAGTAATGAGACCCCCGGTTGTCGATCTGTCCGAGTTTGCGGGCCGGGGAGCGGTCGTTCTCGAGGAAAGCACCGATGGCCTTGTCAAGGGTCGCCGCAAGTATTCCCGCTTTGGTGCCCTCGCTGGTCTGGTCGATGTGCTCGAGGCAAGCACCTAGAGCGCAGAACTCGCCCAGGGAATCCCACCGCAGGTAGTCCTCAGCGACGAACTGGGCGACATGCTTGGGGGCCGAGCCTCCGGCACCAGTTTCGAACAAGCCGCCACCAGCCAGCAGTGGGACGACCGAGAGCATCTTGGCACTAGTGCCAATCTCCAGAATCGGGAAGAGATCAGTGAGGTAGTCGCGCAGCACGTTGCCGGTTACCGAGATAGTGTCCTCCCCGCGGCGGATCCGCGCCAGGGTGAACTTCATAGCGTCGGCAGGGGCCAGAATGCGAATATCCAACCCCTCGTGCTCCGGCAGATAGGCCTTGACCTTCTCAATGACGCGGGCGTCATGAGCACGGTTCTCATCGAGCCAAAATACCGCCGGGGTATTGGTGATGCGTGCCCGCTCAACGGCCAAGCGCACCCAATCGCGCACCGGGATGTCACGCACCCGGCTCATGCGCCACACGTCACCGGCTTCGACCTGCTGGCTCGTCAACACCTCGTCACCACAGCGCACCTCAACGCGGCCGTCATGAGGAACGATGAACGTGGTGGGGTGAGAGCCGTATTCCTCCGCCTTCTGAGCCATCAGGCCGACGTTCGGGACATCGCCCATGGTGGCCGGGTCGAGGGCGCCATGGGCGCGGCAGTCGTCCATGATCGCGGCGTACATGGTGGCGTAGCTGCGATCGGGGATGCAGGCTAGGGTCTCCTGACGCTTACCTTCGGCGTTCCACATACATCCGGAATCGCGGACGACAGTTGGCACGGAAGCGTCGATAATGACGAGATTTCCGGCATGCAGATTGGTAATGCCATTGTCGGAGTCGACCATGGCCAGAGCCGGGCGAGCAGCGAAGGCAGAATCGATGGCCGTCTTAATTGCAGTCGCGCGTTCTGCGGGAAGTTTCTCGAGACGGGTGTAAAGGTCGCCCAGTCCAAGATCGGGATTGACGCCTACCGAGTTGAGGTCGTCACCGTATTTCTCGAAGACGTCGACGAGGAAGGTGCGCACTGCATGGCCAAAGAGGACCGGGTCGGAGACTTTCATCATCGTCGCCTTGAGGTGAACCGACCACAGGAGATCCTCTTCGTTGGCCTGGGCCAGGGAAGAAGCGTAGAACTCGTCAAGGGCATCAACGGACATAAAGGTGGCATCAACGATCTCACCGTCGAGAGTCTTGATGCCGCCGGCCAAGGTCGTCTCGGAACCATCGGTCCTAATGAGCACAACGTCGAGATCCTGCCCCCGGGAGACGAAGGACTCCTCATGGTCGAAGAAATCTCCGTGGTCCATATGCGCGACTCGGGCCTTGACCTGATCAGTCCACTGACCCATCCGGTGCGGGTGAGCCTTGGCGTATGCCTTGACCGCGGCGGGGGCGCGACGATCGGAGTTCCCCTGACGCAATACGGGGTTCACCGCCGAACCCAGCACGGTGGCATAGCGAGCAGCGATGTCCTTCTCCTCATCGGTGGAAGGCTTGTCCGGGAAGTCCGGAAGCTCGTAGCCCTGAGACTGTAGCTCGGCAATAGCGGCCTTAAGCTGCGGGACCGATGCCGAGATATTGGGCAGCTTGATGATGTTGGCATCCGGGGAGCTGGTAAGCTCACCCAGCTCAGCTAGATGGTCGGCAATTTTCTGATCCTCATTCAGGCGATCCGGGAACTGGGCCAGGATGCGCCCCGCCAACGAAATATCCGAGGTCGTGATGTCAATACCCGACTCGTCGAGGAATCCCTCCACGATGGGTAGTAAGGAATATGACGCGAGGGCGGGGGCCTCGTCGATCTTGGTCCAGACGATGGTAGGCATGCACGAACTCCTGTGGTCGAGAGGAACGCCGCTGTGCAACCCGGCAGGGCGTCTAGCGGTACTTCGTCTTAAGAATAGTGGAGATGGCGGACATTTCTGACACACCGAAAAGGAACACCATAGAGCACCGAATTGTCGTCATCCAGTTCGCGAGATATCGCATCTGGTGTGACGAGGCCGACTACCGTACCGGTCATGTCGGAATCCCATGAGCTCGTCGTCACCTGGACTAGCCCGGATCGCCCCGGACTTGTCCATGCCGTTACCGGGGCGTGCGCCCAGGTGGGCGGAAACCTCACAGAGTGTCAGCAATTCACTAGCACCGACACCGGAAACTTCTTCATCCGGTTGCAGGTCGAGTCAGCGAGCAGCCGGGCCGACCTCGAGTCGGCCGTCAGCGAGCTCGCCGGAAAATGCAACGCTACTGTCCACGTCGACGAGTTGGGACGGCCCGTCCGTACCCTCATCTTGGCCTCCAAAGCGCCCCATTGTCTGTCTCACTTGCTGTTTAACCGAGACGCTGGTCGGCTGCCAATCGACGTCGTCCAGGTCATGGCGAATCATCCTGACCTCGCCGACTTGACTGCTTTCCATAAGGTTCCGTTCCGGTGGCAAAAAGTCGACCGCGAGTCCAAGACGTCTTTCGAGCAGGAGGTATTGCGCACCGTCGGGGACCTTGATGTCGAGCTCGTCGTATTGGCCCGCTATATGCAGATCCTTTCTCCTGAACTGTGTGAGCAACTGTCAGGACGGTGCATCAACATTCACCATTCTTTTCTGCCCGGTTTCAAAGGTGCCAACCCGTACCGCCAGGCCCATTCCCGCGGGGTCAAGCTCATTGGCGCGACGGCCCACTTCGTCACCGTCGACCTTGATGAGGGCCCCATCATCGAGCAGCGAGTGCAACGGGTCAACCATTCTCAGACGGTGGCTCAACTCACCGCCGTCGGCCAGGACACCGAATCTGCCACCCTTAACGAGGCCGTCCGTCTATTCGCTGAGCACCGCACTTTCCTAGACGGAATGCGCACCGTCATCTTGCAGTAGCGGTACCTCCTGACGCCCCCATCAGGGCCGTCACCCGATCCCACATGGGGCCGCCACCTGGCCCTCATGGGTGAGGTCATTCTTGATACGAATAAGTCCCCCGGCCAACTTCGCATCGTCACCGCGAGTAGGCTTCAAAATAGCCAAGTGTCATCGAGGACTTTCAAGGAGAGATCCATGACCCAGACCCCCGTCAAGATTGCCGTCACCGGAGCTGCTGGCCAGATTTGCTACAGCTTGTTGTTCCGTATCGCTTCCGGTTCGCTGCTCGGAGACACTCCTATCGAGCTTCGCCTTCTCGAGATCACCCCGGCCCTCAAAGCCCTTGAGGGCGTCGTCATGGAGCTTGACGACTGCGCCTTCGGCAATCTCGTGAATATCGAGATCGGTGACGATCCAAAGAAGGTCTTTGACGGAGTTAACGCCGCCTTCCTCGTCGGCGCCATGCCCCGCAAAGCGGGTATGGAGCGTTCCGATCTGCTCACCAAGAACGGGGCTATCTTCACCGCCCAAGGCAAGGCCCTCAACGACGTTGCCGCCGACGACGTCCGCGTTCTCGTCACCGGCAACCCCGCTAACACCAACGCCCTCATCGCTGCTACCAACGCGGTCGACATCCCGAACGACCACTTCGCCGCCTTGACTCGTCTGGATCACAACCGCGCCAAGACACAGCTTGCCCGCAAGACCGGAAAGACTGTCAATGACGTCCGTCACATGACCATCTGGGGCAACCACTCCTCCACCCAGTACCCCGACGTCTTCCACGCCGAGGTCGCCGGCCAGAAGGCCACCAACCTGGTGGACGAGGCTTGGATCGAGAACGAGTTCATCCCAACCGTCGCCAAACGTGGCGCTGCCATTATCGACGCTCGCGGCGCCTCCTCGGCTGCTTCGGCCGCTAACGCCACCGTCGAGTGCATGCGCGACTGGATGGGCTCTACTCCTGAGGGGGACTGGGTGTCCATGGCGATTCCGTCTGACGGCTCTTACGGCGTGCCCGAGGGCCTCATCTCTTCCTTCCCGGTGACTATCACCAATGGCAAGGTCGAGATTGTTCAGGGTCTTGACATCGACGACTTCTCGCGCGCCAAGATCGACGCCTCTGCCAAGGAGCTGGCCGACGAGCGTGACGCCGTCAAGGAACTCGGCCTCATCTGATCGACCCAACGAACGGGCCCGGAAAACGTCACGTTTCCGGGCCCGTTCTGCGCGTCACGGCGTGAAACTTCGGTGATTTCGGCCAGTAGTCGAGCGTCGAGAGAGATGCACCACACTTATGCACGAATGTGCAGTACATCGTGGTTACGGCCTCGGCGATGACAGTACGTATAGCCCTGCTATAAAGCGGTTTGAAGCCCGATTCGAGAGCTTGGTGTGCAGTGATAAAAGCCACAACTAAGACACCCGCAGAAATGCTCATTAGTGCACGCTCAGGCATGCCTTAACTGCACCTCGGACCCGTTCTGGTTGTTGCTCTAGACGAGCGACTGTCGCCATTTCTATGGTCGATGCGTCAGATGTCCTGATGCCCACCGCAAGGAGGCGGATCTCTCTCCCCCCCCCAGGACTCCACACCCGAAGGAGCCAACAGCCATGACCACCACAGCAGTCCCTCCCACCAGCACCCAACTCTGCGGAGTGTTCGCCGACGTCAACGCCGCAGTGACTGCCGCCCGTGAGGCCTTCCTCGCCTTCTCTGACTGTTCCTTGGCGCAGCGCCGTACCTTCATAAATGCCGTGCGCGAAGCAGCCAGTCAGCAGGAACGTCTGGAATACATGGCCACGGCTGCTGTCGAGGAGACCGGGATGGGCAATGTCCACCACAAAGTTCTCAAGAATCTCTATGCGGCAACCCGCACCCCTGGTGTCGAAGATCTCGTCATGGAAGCACGTCAAGGCGACGACGGCTTGACCACCCTCGAATACTCCCCCTACGGAGTCATTGGCGCCATCACGCCGACGACGAATCCCACTGAGACGATCATCTGCAACACCGTCGGAATGTTGGCTGCCGGGAATACCGTCGTCTTCAGCCCCCATCCGCGGGCTCGTCATCTCAGCGCATGGCTCGTTGACGTTCTCAATCGCGCGATGGTCGAGGCGGGGGCTCCCGACAACCTCATCACTGTCATCACTGAACCGACTCCAGATACCACCAAAGCTCTCATCAACCACCCCGACATCACGATGCTCGTAGCGACCGGCGGGCCGCAGATCGTCAACATGGTGCTGTCGAGCGGTAAGAAAGCGATTGGCGCCGGATCGGGCAACCCGCCTGCCGTCGTCGACGAAACCGCTGATGTGGCCAAGGCCGCCAGCGACATCGTCCAGGGAGCCAGCTTCGATAACAACCTGCCGTGCACCGCCGAGAAGGAAGTTATCGTCGTCGCCGAAGTGCTGCCCCAGCTCATGACAGCCATGACGGCCAATGGCGCGCAGGTTGTCAGTGATCCCGAGGAGCTCGCCAAACTGCGTTCTTTACTGCTCGACCCTTCTGGCACTCGACCGAATACCGCATGGGTTGGTCAGGACGCCCAGAAGATCCTGCGAGCTGCGGGGATTGAGCCTCATCAGGACACCCGCTTGGTGACAATGGTTACTGATCCGTCGGACCCGTTCGTGCAGGTCGAGATGCTCATGCCAGTGGTGCCGGTGGTCCCCGTCACCGATTACCTCACCGCCATCGACTTGGCCGTCGAGCTGGAGCACGGCAACCGTCACACTGCGATCATGCACTCCAAGGATGTTTCGCGGTTGGACCTCATGGCCCGACGCATCCAGACGACGATCTTCGTCAAGAATGGGCCGTCTTTCGCCGGCATTGGGATCAACGGGGAGGGGTTCGCCACTTTCACTATCGCGGGGCCAACCGGTGAGGGGCTGACCTCGGCCCGCAGCTTCGCTCGTCGGCGGCGTTGCGTCCTAGACGCACATCAAGTTCTGCGTCCTGGGCAAGACCCTGCGCGATGTCCCACCCACGCCACTAGTGAGGCATCGCACAGGTGAGTTGACGTCACCTCGTGAGGATGACGACGACCATCACCGCCCCTAGCCCTAGCAGGAGAACCGAATCGATCCACCGTGTCCGGACAGCTAATAACCCGGCACTTTGTTCGGGCAGCACTACCCGCAAAATCCCCGCCATAAGCACCGATGCCGCAAAGACCATCGCGCCGCGACGCCAATGTCCCGTGCCCATAACAATTGCTGAGGCAGCAACCCCGAGCAAACAGACCGTGAGCGCCCACCAAGATTGAAGATGCTCCTTAGATTCAGCGCAGCGCTCGCTCCGTCGAGCATGTCGAGTCGCGGTACTGACGGGCGCCTCAGCGGCGTGGCGCGGCTGCCTCATGAAGGATCCGCGGCGAGCCGTTCAGCCCGGTCTACCACGTTAGATAGCAACATGGCGCGGGTCATCGGTCCAACGCCACCGGGGTTCGGAGAGACCCACGCGGCCTTCTCCCACACGTCGGCAGTAAAATCGCCCTGGATCTTTCCCTCGGCAGTCCGTGACACACCGACGTCCACGAGGACTGCCCCTTCACGGATCATGTCGGCATTAATGAGTCCCGGCGACCCAGCAGCGCCGATAATGATGTCGGCCTGCCGGGTGTGTTCGGCAAGGTTACGGGTCCCGGTGTGACACAGGGTGACGGTGCAGTTCTCGGAACGACGGGTCAGCAGTAGCCCGAGCGGACGTCCCACCGTCGTACCGCGTCCGACCACGCAGACGTTGGCACCCGGCAGCTCGATGCCATGACGGGTCAGCAACTCGACGATGCCGCGCGGGGTGCACGGTAGCGGGGCCGGCTCGTTGAGGACAAGACGCCCCAGTGATGCCGGGGTCAAGCCGTCGGCGTCCTTGTTAGGGTCGATGAGGTTAAGCGCCCAGTTCGTGTCGATATGACGTGGCAGCGGTAGCTGAACGATGTAACCGGTGCAATGCGGGTTGGCATTGAGCCCGCGGATCTTTTGAGCAAGTTCCTCCTTGGCGACGTCGGCAGGCAAATCAACACGAATCGATTCAATGCCTACTTGCGCGCAGTCGCGATGCTTGCCAGCGACGTACTGGTGCGAGGCCGGGTCCTCCCCGACGAGCACGGTGCCCAGTCCCGGTACGACACCTTGATCGCGCAGGACTGCTACGCGTTCGGCCAGTTCGGACTTGATCGCGGCGGCAGTAGCCTTGCCGTCGAGTTTCTGGGCGGTCATGGATCCTCCTTGTGTCACGACCTCAACAGGTCCCTATCTTTCCACGAGAACCGCGTTCCCTCGACCACCATCGTCGCCACGTCAATAACCTGATCAATCGTGGTCTCGTCCATCACCGGAGGCAGACTGACGAGGTCGCCGGGCCAGTCGACGTCTACATGCTGCGGCCGATCCCAGTGCAATGGCCCAACCACGCCGACGTTACGTAGCCGGTCTGCCAACTCATCGGCGGCCGGGTGCCGAAGCACCATCGCGCAGCGGGCACTCGGATTGACGATCTGGGCCGTCTCCAAGCCGCTCAAAAGGGCAGCGCGGGTCTGGTCCACCCGGCGAGAGAACTCAGCAAGGTTAAACCCTTCAAATTCAGCTCGGGCGTCATCGTCGGGAGGAACTGGAGCCAAGCAGTCGTCGGCCAGGTTTTCAGCTTCTTCGAAGGTGTCGAGGCCTCGATCCTTCAAAAACCGACGCCGGGCCCTCGTCAGAAACACGTCTTTATTGTCTCGCGTTCCAACAAGTTCCGAAAGGTCGTCGTCTGCTTGCACCCATGCGACCTCGGCCAGGGGAAGAAGCTTGCGAGTACTGACCACCTCGATGTCAGCAGGGGTCAGGGACGGCGCAAGAAAAGAATGAGTACGATCGACGACAACTGGCACACCGTCACGACGGGCCTGCTTGAGCACCTCGACGAGCTTCGAACTTGGCTGAATTCCGAAGGTCTCGCAAGTCAACACCGCTGGGTGTTCACCTTGACGTCGGCAGGTGGCAAGGGCATCAGCAAGAGCGTCCGCGTCGAGCTGGAAGTCGTGGCCGACCGGCAATCTGCGTACCCGGTATCCTTCTAATTGCCATGGAGTGATCATCGTCTGGCAGGAAAACCAGGGCACCACCAGGCTGTTTGAGCGGCCCTTCTTGCCGCTACAGAGCCCGTCGCGAAGCCATCTGGCGGTCACCGCAAGCGCTTGCCGACCGAGCGCCGTCATCGTCGTCACCGTCACACCATCACCACACATTCACCAGCAATTCTCGTGCTGTTAACCAGCTACTCTCCCAGCCTCCGGCTGCCATCGGTAGACCGGTGTCATGCATGCAACACGTCGCCGCTTCACCAGTACGGTGGCCACCTCGACATCAGTCCCGGTTAACACCATTTCACCAAAACCCCACACATCTCCCTTTGCCGGGTATAGACCTGTCGTCATGCACATCCACAGACGATTCACGAAGGCTGTCGGAGCCGCCGTCGCCGCCTGCCTCCTTGCATTTGGGTTGTCAACCCCCGCCCCAGGGCTTGCCCTGCCCGCCGAGGGAGTTCCTGTGAAGGCCGGGAACGCCCCCGCTCACACCACCACGACGACGAATCCTGCCACCGGCAAGATCAAGCACGTGTGGCTTATCATCCTGGAGAACAAGTCCTACGACGAGAACTTCACCGGGCTCAACCAGAGCTCCTATCTGTGGAAGGAACTCCCCCGTCAGGGTGCTCTCCTTAACCACTACTACGGCACCGGCCACTATTCCCAAGACAACTACATCACCCTCGTTTCGGGCCAAGCGCCACAGATGGACCTGCAAGAGGACTGCGGGGACGTCAATTCGAACTTCGGGTCTAATTCCTCAATTATCCGTACCCACACCGGCAAGCAATTCGGACGCAATGACAATTACGGTCAGGCAATGTCTCTCGCCGGGCCGAATGCTCCAGCCGGAAAGAATGGCTGCACCTACCCCAAGGATATTCCCACCCTGTTCAACCAGTTCGATGCCGCAGGGGTGACGTGGAAGGGATACGCCCAGGACCTGCGCAACCACCCGGGCCGTGAGGATGGCCTGGCCGGGTCGCCAGGCACCCTGGCCAACACCCCCGACAAGAACCCCAAGGTCATGAAGACGAACGCGCAGGACGAGGCCAAAGGGATCACCTCGTACACCGGCGCCCAGGCTGACGACCAATACGTCGCCAAGCACTTCCCCTTCGTGTGGTTCCACTCCATCATCGGCAATGACGGCACCGGCAAGGACGCACTGACCCATCCGACTGACGGCGGTGTCCCTTCCGACACCAAGCACATCGTCAACCTTGACGATCACTCCCGCGGTCTGGTGAACGATCTGGCCAAACCCGCCGACCAGGTGCCAGCCTTCAATTGGATTACCCCGAACAACTGCTCCGACGCCCACGACGCCACATGCAAGGGCAACAACCTGTCCGGTCTCTTCGACGCCCACGGTCACCCGGACTACTCCAAGCCCCTGACAACCCCACCGAAGAACCACACCGGTGGCCTCTACGCCGCCGACCTGTGGCTGCGCTACTACATACCGCTCATCGAGAAATCGGCCGCCTTCAAGGACGGCGGTCTCATCGACATCACCTTCGACGAGGCCAACCCGCCCTTCGCGAACCTGTCGTTCAACAACGCGACCGACAACACTGACGTCGCCAAGGCTGCTCGTCGACACGAGCTGTACAACTACTCCCCCCAGACGGTGAAGGACCTCGCCCCTGGCTATCAGAAGTACGCACCCGGCACCTTCCCCGGCGCCACAACGACGGCCAGGAACTACCTCAAGGCCGACCTCGCCGGGCAGAACATCAACGGCAAGAACGTCGACTGGGAGCCCACCGGCCCGAACTCCACCCTGGCCACCGACGAGCACGGCAACCAGCTCTTCCCCGGACCGGGAGGAAACGGCTTTATCACCCGGCCTCCGTCGTGTGAGCAAGACACCAAGCTCGTCAACGCCGACAAGTCCAACTGTGTCCATGGTGCGAAGAATACCGGGGCGAGCTGGGGATACTCGCAGGCGTCAACCCTCAAAGCCTCCGCCACCGCCGGCAGCTCGACGGTCCAAGCTGACGTCACGGTCGCCGACATCGGACGCCGGGTCACCGGCAACGGTATTCCCAAGGGGGCCCACGTCGGTAACGTGACTAACCTTGGACCGAACATGGTCGCGTCGGCCTCGGACCCCGTCACAAAGGGCATGTTCACCCTGGTCGATAAGAATGACAACCCCTTGACCACAACCGGTGTTGTGTCATCCGTCAAACTTTCGGCCACCGGCGTCCCAGGCCACCTGGCTGAAGGGGAAACTCCGGCGTCAACCTTCGACGCACACGACGCCACCCCGGGAGGCGGCATCACCGGATCGATCCTCATCTCCCCCTACATCAAGCCCGGAACCGTCAGCTCCACCCACTACAACCACTTCTCCTGGCTGCGGACGATGGAGGACATTTTCTCCGTCTCCAAGGGCAAGGACACTCGTCAGCTTGAGGCTGGCACCGTTTCCGGTGGCCTCGACGGAGCCGGGCACCTCGGCTTCGCTGCCCAGGCCGGATTGGGAACCTTCGGGAAGGACGTCTTCACCAACGTGTCCGCCGGCAACGAACCCCACCCGAGTGCCAGCACCACCGCGGGTGCCCCGAGTAGCCACCCATCCCTCGCACCTTCCCGCGGCCCGGCCACTCACCCCTCACGGTCAGGCAAGCCCAGTCTGCCCCGCACCGGGGCCGAGGGCACAGTTGACCCGGTATCCGACAGCCATGCCTCGATGGAAACCGGCCTGGCAGTCATCGGTGCAGCCCTGGACACACGGACCTGGCACCGCCACCACTGAACGGGAAGAACATGAGTCGTCACACCACGCCCCGACGAGGGCACCGCACCAGCATCCGTGGGGTCAGTCGCCAGGTTGCCGTGCTCGGATTGTGTACTGCAACAGGCCTGTTCGCAGGCTGTTCCTCCTCCGACCACACGACCCCGGCACCGTCCGACTCCCGTCCCCCGGCCCAGCAGCTGGCATCCCAACCACTGGCGTCGTGGATCCCCAGTCCGACCACTGGAAGCAGAGCCACCGGAAGCGTCCAGCGTCCCACCCTGTCGTACCAAGGTGTTGAAGTGCAGGTCGATCTCGACCGGGGCAATAGCGTGACGATGAATATCCACGGTCCGACCGCCCCTGCGGGGACAAAGGTGGGTGCCGAGGCTGCCGATCTCACCTGGACCGTCACCGTCAGTGACGCCACCGGCACGATTCCGCTGTCAATCACACAGTTCAACGTGCAGGACGAGGCCGGAAAATACCACTGGGCTCAGCCAGTCAAAGGATCCCCGGTTCCGGCCAAGATCGGCAAAGGTCAGAAGGTGACCTTCACGATCCACACCGTCGCCTCCGCGGGCGAAGGCATGGTTCGCTGGGCACCTGATGGCAAGCATGTCGTCGCCCTATGGGACTACATCGCCGAGCTTGACTGACGCCTCAGAACCGTCAGGGGCCCGAACTATCGGACCCCTGACGTGTTCCACAAATCCTCTATGAGGATCGCGGAATCAGTGGAAGAAGTGGCGAGTCCCGGTGAAGTAGAGCGGGACGCCGGCCGTACGGCAGGCCTCGATTGTCTGGTCGTCACGAATGGAACCACCCGGCTCGACGATCGCAGCGATATGGGCGTCGATGAGCACCTGGGGACCGTCGGCGAACGGGAAAAACGCGTCGGAGGCGGCAACCGATCCGGCGGCACGATCTCCGGCCCGCTCCACAGCGAGCTTGCAGGAGTCGACCCGGTTCACCTGCCCCATGCCGACACCCACTGAGGCGCCGTCGTGGGCCAGCAGAATGGCGTTGGACTTCACCGAACGACATGCCCGCCAGGCGAAGGACAGGTCGGCCAAGGTGGCATCATCAACCGGGTCGCCTGCCGCCAGAGTCCAGTTGGCCGGGTCGTCGCCGTCGGCCTGGAAGAGGTCGGTCTCCATGGCCAGCAGGCCACCGTCGATCTGACGCAGCTCCCAACCGGCCAGGTTCGGGGCAGGGCACTCCAACAGCCGGATGTTCTTCTTGCGAGACAAGATCTCGACCGCACCATCCTCGTAGCCGGGAGCGACGACGACCTCGGTGAAGATCTCGGCAACCTGTTCGGCCATCTCCACGCTGACCGGGCGATTGGTGGCGATGACGCCACCGAAAGCGCTCAGAGAGTCACAGGCGTGAGCTTTGCGATGGGCTTCGGCAATGTCGGAGCCGGTAGCGATGCCGCACGGATTCGAGTGTTTGATGACGGCCACACAGGGGGCTTCGAAGTCGAAAGCCGCCCGCCGCGCCGAGTTGGTGTCGACATAGTTGTTGTAGCTCATGGCCCTGCCATGAAGTTGGCGGGCCCCGGCCAGGCCGGGCTCGCCGGAGCTACGGTAAACGGCTGCGGCCTGGTGGGAGTTCTCGCCATAGCGCAACGGGCAAGACAGCTCCCCGGTCGTACCGACAAAGGTGGGAACGCCGTCAACGGCCACCCCGTCACGACTGCCGAACCAGGTGGCCACCGCGACGTCATAGGCAGCAGTGTGGGCGAAGGCACGGGCCGCCAGCACCCGACGCTCCTCCATGGTGTATCCGCCTTCGGACAGGGCCCGGGCAAGATCTTTGTACTGGTCCGGGTTCGTCAGGACCGCCACATTGGCGTGATTCTTCGCAGCTGCACGCACCATCGACGGGCCACCAATGTCGATCTTCTCAATGCACTCATTGAAATCTCCCCCCTGCGCTACGGTCTCGGAGAAGGGGTACAGATTGCACACGACGAGGTCAAAGGGCTCCACCTCTAAAGCAGTCAGCTGCTCACGATGGGTCGTCAAGCGGCGGTCAGCGAGGATCCCGGCGTGCACCTTCGGGTGCAGGGTCTTGACACGTCCGTCGAGGCACTCCGGGAACCCCGTAATCTCACTAACCTCAGTCACCGTCACCCCATGAGAGGCCAGCTCTTTAGCGGTTGACCCCGTAGAGACCACCTCGACCTGCGCGTCAATAAGGGCCTTGGCCAACTGGTCAAGACCAGACTTGTCGTAGAAGGAGACGAGGGCCCGACGGATGGGTTGACGTTCGCTCACTGGGAATCCTTTCGAGACGATTCGGTGCCGAGTTCTTCCATGCCGGGACGCACCCCGGCAAGTTCTGTGACAACCGTGACAAGCATCTCGCGTTCCTCCACCTTGATGCGTTCGTGAAGGGACTCGACGGTGTCGTCGGTAAGGACGGGCACAGCCCGTTGGGCGAGGATTCGGCCGGTGTCAACTCCGGCGTCAACCATAAAGACAGTAGCCCCGGTAATTTTGACCCCGTATTCCAAAGCATCGCGGGGGCCGTGGATTCCGGGGAAAGACGGCAACAGGGCCGGGTGAGAGTTAATGGTGCGTCCACCGAACCGGTCCAGGAAAGTCTGTCCGAGCAACTTCATGAACCCGGCGCAGACGACCAAGTCAGGATCGAAACGGGCAACAGCGTCAGTCAGACGAGCATCCCAAGCCGCGCGCATAGTCGTCTGCGCATCGCTGCGCGGTAGCGGCTCGGCGAAGGTCGGGATGCCGACTGTCTGGGCTCGTTGCAGGGCGACAGCATCGGGCTGGTCGGAACCGACGGCGACGATGCTCACCTGCTCGGGCAGGTCGTCGATGAGGGACTGCAAGAGGGTTCCGGTACCTGAGACGAGGACGACGACGCGAAAGGCCACAGCCCCACCTTAAGCCCTCTGGGTCTACGATGGGCCAGACGCAAGGGCAGTAGACAACGCGGTGAAGGTAGCGATAGCTGCTTGGGCAGCCTCATAACCCTTGTCTTCGTGGGATCCCTCGAGCCCGGCACGATCGAGGGCTTGGGCTTCATCGTCACAGGTAAGAATGCCGAAACCGATAGGAGTCTTGGTACGCACCGCGACGTCTGTAATGCCGCGGGTGGCAGCGTCACAGACATAATCGAAGTGTGGGGTTCCTCCCCGGATAACCACTCCGAGGGCGACGAGAACGTCAAAGTGGTCGGCCAGGGAGGCGCAGGCCACCGGCAGCTCGAAGGATCCTGGCACTCGGATGACGGCGGGGTCGCGTACTCCGGAATCGACCAGCCCGCGCAAAGCACCGTCGAGTAGCCCAGTCATCACTGTGCCGTGCCACTGGGCTGCGATGACAGCAACCCTAAGACCGCTGCCATCGAGGCCGCTGAGGTCGGGTGCGGAGAGGCCGAGGGCGGTACGTGAACTCATGGTCGGTCTCCTTTGATGGTCAGGGCGGGCGTGGTGGATGTCGCGTGGCTACTAGCCAGGGGCTGCGTGGACATCTCGGACGGACTGACGTCGAGTGCCAGCACGTGTCCCATCCGATCGCGTTTCGTGCGCAGGTACCGTTCGTCCTCAGGACGAGCCGAGGTCTCGATGGGGGACATCGTCACCTCGAGTCCCCCATCGCGCAGTGCCTCAGCTTTGGCCGGGTTGTTTGTCAGTAGCCGCACGCTCGTAATCCCAACATTCGCCAGAATTGCGACGGCTGCCCCGTACTCGCGGGCATCAACGGGCAAACCGAGGTGTGTCTGGGCGTCTACGGTGTCCAGACCGCCATCCTGGGCTTTGTAGGCCGCTATTTTGTTGAGTAAGCCGGTAGCGCGTCCCTCATGGTCACGCAGCAGGATGATTGCCCCACCATGGCAGCAGACGTGCTGCTGGGCGGCCGCCAACTGGTCGCCACAGTCACAGCGCAGCGACCCCAAGGCGTCCCCGGTGAGACATTCCGAGTGCACCCTCACCCAGGCGGGACCACCGTCGTCAGCGTCGATTCCCTTCTCGCCTACCAGCAACACATGCTCGGCCCCGGTACAATTGTCCCGGTAGCCAGTTATCGCGAACTGGCCGTGACGGGTCGGCAAGTGAGCGCTGGCCAGTGCTGTTACTCGCTGGGTCGGGACGGCCGGGCCCGGATCATGGGCCTGACGCCATTGGGCGAGCTGGTCGATGGTAGTCAAAGCCAAGCCCTCGGTGCGGGCCAGATCAGCGATCGCGTCAGCACGCAGGCACATGCCGTCATCTCCGACAAGTTCACCGATAAGACCGACAGGTTCTAGACCCGCCAGCCGCGCCAGATCGACGGCAGCCTCCGTGTGGCCGCGCCTCTCCAACACTCCCCCAGCCCGAGCCCGCAGAGGCAGCACGTGACCGGGACGCACCAGGTCCGACGGGGTGGAGGAAGGATCGGCCAGGACCCGGGCGGTGCGGGCACGTTGGACGGCGTCGATCCCCGTGGTGATCCCGTGGGCCGCGTCGACAGCAACGGTGTAGCGAGTGCGCAGTGGGTCCTGGCTCGCCGGCCACATGAGGGGCAGATCGAGCTGGTCGGCCCTTTCCTCGGTCATGGGTGCACACAAGTAGCCGGAGGTATGGCGCACCATCCAGCCAACCCAGCGCGGATCAGCGAGTTCTGCGGCCAGGATGGCGTCCCCCTCGTTCTCGCGGTCGGCATCGTCGGTAACGAGCACCGGTCGTCCGGCACGTAGCTCAGCCAGGACCTCCTCAATGGTGTTCAGCATGACCTCTCCTTGTTCGTCAGGGCCTCTAAGTACTTTGCGATGATGTCGACTTCGACGTTGACCTCATCACCGGGCGACAGCGCCCCCAAGACGGTTCCGGTAAGGGTCGCCGGGATGAGACTCACCTCAAACCACTCCGAGGCCACCGCGCAGACGGTCAATGATGTGCCGTTGATCGCAATCGATCCTTTTTCGACGACATAGCGCGACAAAGCGGCGGGCAGGGCGAATCGGAATACCTCCCAATGGTCTCCGGGAGTACGGGACACAAGCTTGGCGAGCCCGTCGACATGTCCCTGGACGATGTGCCCGCCGAGTCGATCCCCTACTGGCACCGGGCGCTCCAGATTGACCCTGCTACCTGGAGCTAGGCCTCCTAGTGCGGTCCGGTTAAGGGTCTCGGCCATGACGTCACAGCCGAAGGAGGCCTCGTCAAGGTCGGTGACCGTCAGGCAGGTGCCGTTAACGGCGATAGACGACCCAAGCCGAGCATCCGAGCAGACCAGCGGCCCGCGGATGGCGAGTCGGGCGGAGTCCCGCCCCTTCTCGATGGCGAGCACCTCGCCGATTTCCTCGATGATTCCGGTGAACATGGTCTCCTCACTCATGATGTGCGTGAATCTGGATGTCGGGGCCCAACTGGGTCACGTCGTCGATGACGAAGTGGTGTGCCTGGGACAAAGTAGCGACGGTAGGGTCGACGACTGCTGCTCGACCGCCTCCCAACACCGTCGGTGCCATGTGGGCGATAACCTCGTCGACCAGGTTGGCCGCGAGGAAGGCCCCGGCCAGTTGCGGTCCGTCCTCCAGCCAGACACGGTGAACACCGCGGCACCACAGGAGGTCGAGCACCTCAGCAGGGTCGTGGCTGGGAATGTGCAAGGTCGAGGCCGAATCGTCACGCACATGACACCCAGCAGGCGGTTCTCGCATGCCCACCACGACTCGTAGGGGTTGGTGGGTGACGCCGGGCAGCCGAACCGTAAGCCTCGGGTTGTCGGCCAGGGCAGTTCCGGTGCCGACGATGATCGCCCCGCACCGAGCCCGGCCGAGCTGCACCTGGCGGCGGGCCTGTTCCCCGGTGATCCACTGGCTGGTTCCGTCGGGGGCGGCGCTGCGTCCGTCGAGGCTCGCGGCATACTTCCAGCACACCCGGGGGCGCCGGTGGATCTGGCTGAAGGTCCAATCGGCGTTGAGGGCCGTGGCTTCCTCGGAAAGAACCCCGGTGACCACCTCGACGCCGTGGGTACGCAGCCACTGTTCTCCCCCGGATGCCACCGGGTTGGGATCCGACTGGGCGATGACGACCCGGGCAATCCCGGCATCGACCAGGGCATGGCTGCACGGTCCGGTACGCCCGGTGTGGTGACAAGGCTCCAGGGTGACGACAGCGGTGGCTCCCCTGGCACCATCGCCAGCCTGGCGCAGTGCCTCCACCTCAGCGTGTGGAGTTCCCACTCCGCGGTGCCAACCCTGACCTATCACCCGGTCCTCAGCGACAATGACACAGCCGACACGCGGGTTCGGATCCGGGCATGGTGATTTCGCCGCCATATCCAAGGCGAGCGCCATAACGTCGTCCCATCGCTGATCCATGTGCCCTCCCGAACCGTTGCGGCTCCGGGGGTGCGCAAGGACGACACACAGGGCTGACGACGACGCCAGCCACTTGCCGTGCTGCCTCCCATCCGGACTGTAACCGTCGGTACCGGAATTTCACCGATTCAACCTCACCGCCACGAGGACGGCTCGGGTCGCGGACTATCACCGCCGGTTCGGACTTTCACCGACCCCGGAGCACGTGTGCTTGCTGACAAGTATGCACCCGTTCGCCATGGCGTGCGGCATCATCTCACAGGTTTGTTACCGCAGACGGTCCACAACAGCTCACGGTCGGTCCATGGCCTCGCCATCGTCAGGGGCGTCCTGGTTGTGTTGAATGGAGTCATATATGTCGTGACCGAGTGCCTCATCGTCGACCGGCTCTGCGGTGGCATTCTCGGGGGCAACCTTGTCCTGGTTAGCTTCAGCTTCTCGCTTGACGGCCGCCTTCTGCTCAGCTTTTGCCTTCTTCTTAGCGGCCCGGTTGCGAGCTTTTTTCTCGGCTTTGACGGCGTGGTTCTTTTTGCGCTCCTGACGGCGCTCCACGCGCCCTTGACGCGACTCTTCGGACCTCAAACGTCGAGATAGGCCGATGACGAAACCGCACAGCATCGTCACCAGGGTCAAGACACCAACGGCACACCCGCCAGTAGCCGGCATGATCGTGCCGACCTCACTCAGTCGCCCATCTCCCAGACTTCCGCTACTGAGCGACCCCAAGGCGCCGAGTACAAGCCCTGATAGCAGGCCCGATAGGGCGCCGAGCCCGCACCCGATCTCGAATCCGGCCTCCGGAAGAGACCTCATAACTAGGATTCCACCGACGATCGCAGCGACGACCGGTACAGCGAACCATGCACAAGCTGCTGGGTTTAACGGACCATTAGACGGTAGTGCACCAAGCACCGGCAGGGCCGGAACGATACCAAGGTGGGTTCCCAGCGGAGATACGAAGGTTCCAGTACCGAAAGCGAAACCTGGACTCATCGTCCACGCGGTGCCCCACAGCGCCATCGTCGGTAGCCATGCCAACTGCAAGAGGATGAGGCAGAACCCGCCCCACCCGGTGGCGCCGATCTGCTGATGCAGATGAATGACCCGATCTGCATGAACTAACAGCGCCACAGCAAGCGCCGCTGACCCGCCAGCCAGACAGACGGCGACGGTTGCCCCGACGGCTTTCGGTAATCCTCGGGCCCAGTGTGGTAATCGACTCAGGGGATTGATGTGGGCGCCACGACATGCCCCGACGGTCCCTGAACACAGCCCGATGAGCAACGCCCCAACCATGGCTGCCAGCCAATGGGTCGTCGTTGCGCCAGCCGCCATCATGACGGCCGCTAGCAGCTCAATTGTGGTGTGAAGGGCTACCGCCTCGCCGACGTGTCGACGTGCTGGTCTTTTATCGTGTCGGTGCCATAGAACGCGAGTACCGTATCGGCAGGCTTCTTCGCCGAGTAGCAGGCTAACACAGGTTAAACCGAACGGAATGAGGCCAATGTGCACCCCGATGATGTCAACGGGCACCCCATGCCCGCTCAGCCACAAACTCGACGCGGCTGCCAGGATGCTAGGAAACGAGCGTCCGTTACTGGCCAGCCATTCCGGAACGATAATTCCGGCGAAAGCGAGCCATTGCACCAGGATCGCTGCTGCCGCGGCCACCACAACGACGACTGGCCACGGCCATGGCACGCGCGGTTCTCGGGATTCGTCGGCCTTAGAGGACTCGATGACGAACCTCGCCGAGGTCGATGTCGAGCCTGATCTGACCATGCGGGGATCCTGTTCGGTTTGGGGAAGGAAGTTATAGGGAACCCTACCGTCCACCAACAACTTTTTCGGTTACCACACCAGGGCCACCGGAACGCAGGAGCCCGGTCCCACGTGGGACCGGGCTCCATGCATTCAGACGGTCAAGGCGTCACTTCTTGAGGGACTCCATCGCCTCGTGGGCCAGCCGGGCGGTCTCAGTCGGGGTCTTGCCAACGCGGACGCCGACGGCCTCAAGGGCCTCCTTCTTGGCAGCCGCGGTACCCGAGGACCCAGACACGATGGCGCCGGCGTGGCCCATCGTCTTGCCCTCAGGAGCGGTGAACCCGGCTACGTAAGCAACTACCGGTTTGGTGATGTGCTCGGAGATGTATTTAGCGGCACGCTCCTCAGCGTCACCACCGATCTCACCGATCATGACGATGATGTCGGTCTCCGGGTCATCCTGGAAGGCCTGTAGGGCATCGATGTGGGTGGTGCCGATGATCGGGTCACCGCCGATGCCGATTGCCGTCGAGATACCCAGGTCACGCACCTCGTACATGAGCTGGTAGGTCAGGGTGCCCGACTTCGACACCAGGCCCACACGACCGGGGCCAGTGATGTCGGCCGGGACGATGCCGGCATTGGACTTCCCGGGGCTAATGATGCCCGGGCAGTTCGGGCCGATGATGCGAGTCTTGCCGGAGCGCTGGGCAGCGGTGAAAAACTCTGCGGTGTCCTTGACTGGTACACCCTCGGTGATGCAGACCACCAATGGCATCTCGGCCTCGATGGCCTCCATGACGGCCGACTTGGTGAACTTGGCCGGGACGAAGATGACGGACACGTTGGCGCCGGTAGCCTCAACGGCCTCCTTGACGCTGCCGTAGACGGGGACGGTAGTGCCACCGTTGAAGTCAACGGCGGTACCGGCCTTGCGCGGGTTGACGCCGCCGACGACGGCAGTACCGGAGTCGAGCATGCGCTGGGTGTGCTTCATGCCCTCCGAACCGGTCATGCCCTGAACGATGATTTTGGAGTTCTGGTCGAGAATGATCGCCATGTCTCAGGCCTCCTTGGATGCGAGCTCGGCGGCCTTGCTGGCGGCCTCGTCCATGGTCGAGACCATGGTCACGAGCGGGTGGTTGAATTCCTCGAGAATCTTGCGGCCCTCGGCCACAGCGTTGCCGTCCAGACGGACGACGAGCGGCTTCACGGCTTTGTCGCCCAACTTCTCGAGAGCGCCCTTGATGCCAAGCGCCACCTGGTCACAGGCGGTGATACCGCCAAAGACGTTGACGAACACGGAACGCACCTGCTCGTCACTCATGATGAGGTCAAGGCCGTTGGCCATGATCTCGGCCGAGGCGCCGCCACCGATGTCGAGGAAGTTAGCGGGAGCTGGAGATCCCGGAAAATCCTCACCGGCGTAAGCAACGCAGTCAAGGGTGCTCATAACCAGACCAGCACCGTTTCCGATGACGCCGACGTTGCCGTCAAGCTTGACGTAGTTGAGACCGAGCTCGCCGGCACGCAGCTCGAGCGGGTCAGTGGTGGCGCGATCCACCAGGCCGGCATGGTCAAGCTGACGGAAGGACGCGTTGTTGTCAACAGTCATCTTGCCGTCGATAGCCAGGATGCGTCCATCGCCGGTCTTGATCATCGGGTTGACCTCGACGAGGGTGGCATCCTCGTCACGGTAGGTCTCCCACAGCTTGAGAACAGCCGGGACGATAGCGTCCTGCTCAGAGTCGGGGAACCCTGCCTCGCTAAGGATTTCGCGGGCTTTAGCATCGTCAACGCCGTCAATCGGGTCGACCGGCACCTTGGCGAGAGCCTCGGGGCGCTCCTTGGCAAGGGTCTCGATGTCCATGCCACCCTCACGCGAGCACATCGCAAGGTAGCGACGCTCCCCCCGGTCGAGCAAGATCGAGAAGTAGTATTCCTCGGCAATGTCAGCACCTTCAGCGACCATCACCTTGTGAACGGTGTGACCCTTGATGTCCATACCGAGGATGGCCTCGGCGCGTTCAGCCGCCTCGTCCGGGGACTTAGCGATCTTCACACCGCCAGCCTTGCCACGGCCACCCACCTTGACCTGCGCCTTGACGGCAACGACGGGGGTACCGAGCTTCGCTGCAGCCTCGGACGCCTGCTCTGGAGTCTCCGCGACGATGCCTCGAAGTACGGGCACGCCGTGCTTCTCAAACAGGTCGCGGGCTTGGTATTCATACAGGTCCACAATCTCTCCACTCTGCGAGTCGACCGGCCGTTGACGGGCCGGGGAACTGGGCGACGGCAGCTGTCTCGACTTCACAGCACAAGAACGTTCACAGCGAAGCGGACGCAGCTGATCGTTTGCCCACCAATGAACAGACTAACAACCCCGGAGGCCCGATGCCCACCTGATCTCACGACGTCGAGCAATCTGACCTTTCGTAGCGACCGAAGATTACGTCAGCATCCACTTACAGCTTCTCCAGTGGAGCGAACCTCAACGCCAACCTCTTGAGCCCCGCTGACCCAAAGTCGACATCAGCCTTGGCATTGTCACCCTGGCCTGACGTAGCCTTGACGGTCCCCAGCCCGAAGGTCGAGTGAAGCACTTTATCCCCTACCGACAGCGCGAGGGTGCGTCCCTTGAGCGCACGTGCTGACCCTCGTCCAGAACCGAAGGCCGGAGTGTCGTCGCGAAGGGCCCCGCGTGCTGATTGCGAGCGGCCACTCGCCGAAGTTGACCATCCCACCGAGGCCTGCCCGATTCTCTCCCACTCAATGAGGCGTTCAGGGATCTCGTCGATGAATCGGCTCGGTGGGTTGTACTGAGCCTGGCCCCACATCGTGCGCACAGAAGCCCGCGACACAAACAGCTGTTTGCGAGCGCGAGTGATACCGACGTAAGCCAGCCGTCTCTCCTCAGACAATTCAGTAGCGTCGGCAAGAGACCTCATGTGGGGGAAGACACCGTCCTCAAATCCAGTGATGAAAACTGTGTCGAACTCCAAACCTTTGGCGGTGTGCAGGGTCATGAGGGTGACGACTCCATCGGAGTCGGCTGGTACCTGGTCGGAATCGGCCACCAAGGCGATCTGCTCCAGGAAGGCCGGCAAAGAGTCGTCGCCGGACAATTCGAGGTCTTCGACGTTGCCTTGCTCAGCCTCGTCAATATCGACAGCATGGACTCGGGCAACGAATTCCTGAGCCACCGAAACAAGCTCGACGAGGTTTTCCAGCCTCGTCTCATCCTGCGGGTCTTTGGAGTTCTCCAGCTCGGTGATGTAACCGGATTCTTTCAGGATCGAGCTGGCGATCTCGTCAGCCCGTTTCCCCTGCTCCACCATGGCGATATGGTCATCCATGAGGCTGACGAAAACTCGAATTTGATTGACCGATCTGGTTGCTAGACTATCGATTTCATCGATCCGCTTCAGAGCTTCCCAGAAGCTAATTCTGCGAGCAGTAGCAAACATCTCGACGGCTGCTTCAGCTCGCGCCCCGATGCCACGGCGCGGAGTATTGAGGATGCGACGCAGGGAAACGTCATCGGAGGGGTTAGCGATCGCACGCAGGTAACTGACGGCGTCACGGACTTCTTTACGCTCGTAGAACCTCACACCGCCAACGACACGGTAGGGCAAGCCAGTGCGAATAAAGACATCCTCGAAAGCCCTCGATTGGGCGTTGGTACGGTAAAAAACGGCTACTTGTCCATAGCTGGTACGTCCCTCATCGACGAGTTCGTCAATACGTCGGGCCACCCAGGCGGCCTCGTCATGTTCAGTGTCGGCAACATACCCGACGATTTTGTCGCCATCACCCTGATCAGTCCACAAATTTTTGGCGGGACGATTTAGGTTGACCTTAATGAGATTGTTTGCAGCGGTAAGAATCGTCTGAGTCGAGCGATAATTCTGCTCCAGGAGAATTGTCCTAGCCCCCGGAAAATCCTTTTCAAAGTCAATGATGTTGCGGATTGTCGCGCCACGAAATGCGTAAATCGACTGATCTGAATCGCCGACCACCATGAGCTCCGGCGGATCGACACTGCGAGCACCGTCATCTAGCTCGACTGGGTCATCCCCACACAGCTCACGAATGAACTGATATTGGGTGGTGTTAGTGTCCTGATACTCATCAACGAGGACATGCCGAAACCGACGTCGATACTGTTCGCGAACCTCAGGGAACTGCCTCAACACAGTGACGGTACACATAATAAGATCATCGAAATCCAGCGCATTGGCAGCTCGTAGTCTGCGTTGATATTCGGCGTAGACGTCGCCATTAATTCGATCATTTCCGCTCTTGGCAGCCGCGACTGCTTGACCCGGGGCAATGAGCTCGTTTTTTTGATGTGAGATCCAGTTCATGATAGCGCGAGGCTGGAACTTCTTAGGATCCAGATTCTGGTCACGGGTAACGAGAGTGATAAGCCTTTTAGCGTCCGTATCGTCGTATATTGAGAAATTACGGGAAATACCCAGACGGTCAATGTCGGTGCGTAGTATTCTCACCGCGGCAGAATGGAAGGTTGACACCCACATCGGTTTAGCGCGATTTCCCACCAGGTCAACGACGCGCGCCTTCATCTCGGCCGCCGCTTTATTGGTGAAGGTGATAGCCAAAATCGACCCAGGATGAACGCCTCGTTCCCCCACCAGGTGGGCGATGCGTCGCGTGAGAACTCTCGTCTTTCCCGAGCCTGCACCCGCGACAACGAGGACCGGCGAACCGGCGTGCAACACCGCCTCACGTTGGGGCTCGTTGAGATCGGCCAGTAAGTCAGCAGGAGAGGCTGCTCCGGCCGTCACGGGGGCATAGATCGGCAAAACCCCTGGCTCAACAGGGCTGCGTCTCTCATGAGCCGATTCAAAAAACGAAAACAGATCCGGTGTCGTCATGGCGACTCACAGCCTACCGGCCCATAGCCGTCCCCAGCTGACACAGCCCATCGCATGTTCACACAGCGAACCAACGGCCCGTATTGACAGTGATCCTCAAAGGTCCTAGATTCAAGGGCAATTCGGCCCGATGAGGGCCGTCATCGAATCCAGGAGCACTACCATGACCGCGGCCATCAGCCACACCGTCGACGCCGACCTTCGCGCGGCCTCGATGATGATGTGCCGCCTGTGCTGCTTGCGAATGCTCGGCACCTGCTGACGGCGGGTTCATCTCCGCTGGCAGAACTTCCGCCTCCTTTCCCCACTGGTTTGAGCCAGTAGTCGATCTATGCCCATGTCTGCGTCGCTACGCATACCGACATGTCACCCCGCACGATCCCACGATCGATGACCGTTCGCCACACCTCTCTGCGACATTTCCAGGAGACCTACCATGAGCACACCTATATCCTCGGCTTCCATCCCTGAGGCACTTCCCGAAAAACCCGGAGGACGCCACACCGGCCTCATCATCGCAGCAATCATCATCGTGCTTGCGATCATTGCCAGCATTATCTTCGCGGTAGCCAAGAACACGGGACAGGACTCCGCAGCCGGTGGCGAGACGACCGTCAAGATCGGCACGACTGAAGCAGCCAACGATTACTGGAACGTCATCAAGAAAAAGGCCGCAGCTGAAGGCATCAACATCGACGTTGTCAGCTTTAACGACTACACCCAGCCTAACGTGGCGCTGTCCCAGGGACAGATCGACCTCAACGCCTTCCAGCACCTGCTCTTCCTGGCTGATTACGACGTCAAAAATAACGACAACATCACCGCGCTAGCTGCGACCTACGTCGTCCCGCTAAATATCTACTCGAAAAAGTACCAGCGACTCTCCCAGCTACCCGCCGGGGCAACTATCGCCATCCCGAATGACGCCACCAACCAGGGACGCGCCCTGCTGGTATTGCAGGAAGCTGGCTTGTTGAAGCTACGGGGTAACGGTTCAGCGTTATCCACCCCCGCCGATGTCATCGCCAACCAGTCCAAGGTGAAGGTTAAGGCGATCGATGCAGCCCAGACTGCCGCCTCCCTCGAGGGCGTCGATGGTGCCGTCGTCAATAACAACTTCGCCACAGACGCCGGGCTGGACCGCAACAAGGTTCTCTACCAGGATGACGCCACCGGCAAGTCGGCCGATCCCTACCTCAACATCATCGCAGTCAAGGACGCTGACAAAGACAACCCGACCTATCAGAAGGTCGCCCAGCTGTGGTCCGACCCCGCCGTCGAAAAGGCCATCGTCAAACAGTCTGGCGGCACCGCCAAGATCGTCTCCGACCACTCCAAGGCCGATTTGGACAAGATACTTAGTGGCCTAACCACCGACATCAAGAAGTCGAATTCCTGATCCACATCCGATTTCTAGCGAGGCCTTCCACATGGCAACAGACATCACGCCCACCTCGGCGCCACAGTGTCCCAACCACATCGTCTTCGAACACGTCACGAAAGAATTTCGTACCCGCTCCGGCACAGTACGAGCCCTTGACGATGTGAACCTGGCTATTAAGAGAGGTTCCATCTCAGCCGTTATCGGGCACTCCGGAGCCGGCAAATCCACCCTGGTTCGCCTCATCAACGGATTAGAGACTCCCACGCGTGGCCGCGTCTTGGTAGACGGCACCGACGTCTCCCAGCTCTCGGACAAGGCGATGCGCCCGCTACGCGCAGACATCGGGATGATCTTCCAGCAGTTCAACCTATTCGGCTCAAGGACCATCTACGACAACGTTGCCTATCCACTCAAGCTGGCTCACTGGAAGAAAGCGGACGAGAAGAAGCGCGTCACCGAATTGCTGAGTTTCGTCGGGTTGACGAGCAAAGCCTGGGACCACCCGGACCAACTCTCGGGCGGGCAGAAACAGCGGGTTGGTATTGCCCGGGCGCTAGCAACTAAACCGTCGATTTTGTTGGCTGATGAGTCCACCTCGGCGCTGGATCCAGAAACGACAGCTGATGTCTTATCCCTGCTCAAACGGGTCAATGCGAAGCTTGGGGTGACGGTTGTCGTCATCACCCACGAGATGGAGGTCGTCCGCTCGATTGCCCAGCAGGTCTCGGTACTAGCAGCTGGCCATCTCGTCGAGTCTGGAAGCGCCCGCCAGGTCTTCGCTCATCCACAGTCAGAGACCACCCAGCGTTTCCTGGCGACAATTATCGGCCAGCACCCGAACGGGGAGGAACAGGCACGGTTGCAGTCAGAAAACCCACATGCTCGACTCGTTGACGTCAGTTCGGTGGCCAGTCACTCGTTCGGTGACGCGTTAGCTTGCATAAGCCACACTGGGGCGTCCTTCCAGATCGTCCACGGCGGCGTCATTGAGGTACATGACGGCTCGCTGGGCAATTACACGGTGGCCCTGTCTGGTCCGGCACAGGCCGTCGAGCAGGCGGCCCAGATCCTCGACGAGGTATCCCATTCAGCGGCACCAACCACGTCCGCAACCGTCCCGACACCCACTGAGGAGGCCCACTGATGAACGACTATTTGCGCCCCATCTATCTTCAGTCGATTTGGGAAACCCTCTTCATGGCCCTTATCACCCTCGTCATGGGGGGAATCTGCGGCCTCGTGCTAGGAATCCTGCTGTATGCCACCCGGCGTGGTGGCCTGCTGGCCAACAAGATCGTTCACACCATCCTCAACGTCATCGTCAACATCATCAGGCCGATCCCGTTCATTATCTTTATGACGGCGATCGCTCCCCTCACCCTCAAGGTCATCGGCACCACCATCGGGGTGCGAGCGGCCACCTTTCCTCTGTGCATCGCTGCGACCTTCGCCATCTCCCGGATTGTTGAGCAGAATCTCGTCACCGTCGATCCTGGGGTTATTGAGGCGGCCCGCGCTATGGGGGCCGGGCCGTGGCGGATCCTCTTTGACGTCGTTGCCCGGGAGGCGCTGGGGCCGCTGATTCTCGGTTACACCTACATCCTCATTGCGATCGTCGATATGACGGCCATCGCCGGCGCCTTGGGTGGCGGTGGTCTAGGTCAATTCGCTATCACCTACGGTTACCAGCGTTACAACTGGGAAGTCACAGCCGTCGCAGTGGTGACGATCATCATCGTCGTACAGTTGGCGCAATTCCTGGGCAACTGGTTGGCTCGCCGCGCGCTACGGTGGTAAGCGCTGTGGCGATAAACGCCCAGACCACCCATAACACCACATACCACTTCCAGGCCCCACCGTCGGCTGCCTCGCCGCCAGTGCACGAAGGCCCGGTACTCTGTACACATGACCCGGGCCCCTCGCCAGAGATTCACTATTCGCCGCGCACTGCACTGGATGGCAGGCGGGATGGTTGCCGCCCAGATGGCCACGATGGCCGGACTGGTCACCTACAACGGCATTAAGCGACGAGGCCGTCGCCCATACCGTTTCCCTACTGCGCCGGCGGAGCCCCTCAAGGTGTCTGGTCATCAGGTTGAGATCTTCACTTTCGGACGCGATCTTTACGCGGCGATGATCTCCGACATTGAATCAGCTCAACACACCGTTTACCTTGAGACCTTCATCTGGAAAAACGACGAAGTCGGGCGTCATTTTCGGCAGGCACTCGTAGAAGCCGCCGCACGTGGGGTCAAGGTCTATGCGATGTGGGACACCTTCGCCAACCTCGTTGTGGACCCACGATTCTTTCGGCAGCTCGAAGGGGTGCAGGTGCGAGCTCAACCTCTCGTAACCCCCTCATGGATACCGACGCTACGCAATCTGGGGCGAGACCATCGCAAGCTCCTCATCGTCGATTCCAAGGTCGCCTACATCGGTGGGTACAACATCGGCTCCCTCTACGCCGACCGCTGGCGTGATGCCCACGCTCGTATTACCGGGCCTGCCGTCGGGGAGTTCGAAAACGTCTTTGTTGACATGTGGAATCAACGCCCCAAGGGAGCCCTCATCTCCCGGCGCAACCAGCCCGTACTACCCTCTCCCGGCGTCCGCTATTGGGATACCCCTTTCGCCGTGCACCGCAACTCCCCCCGGATGGCGGTCTATCCCATCCGGAATATGTACCTGGAGGCCATCGATCGCGCGAGTGAGCGAATCTGGATGACCCAGGGCTACCTCATCCCCGATGACGACGTTGTCGCAGCCCTCCACCAAGCCGCATCTCGCGGGGTTGACGTGAGGATCGTCATTCCGGCTGAATCGAACCATGTCATCGCCGACTGGCTGAGCCGGGGCTACTATGACCGCCTCCTCCACCAGGGTGTGCGGCTGTTCCTTTACCAGGGAGCTATGGTCCACGCGAAGACCTGCACTATTGACGGCATTTGGTCGACGATTGGTACAGCGAACCTCGACCGGTTATCCCTCCAAGGTAACTATGAGGTAAACGTCGCTATTACTGACTCTACCGTCGCCCAACGAATGGCTGAGATTTTCGAGATCGACATGGCCAACTGTGTGGAACTGACCTTAGACGAATGGCAGTCGCGCTCTCACATAGCGAAACTCACTGAAGCTCTACTGTCACCTTGGCGACCATTTTTCTAAAATTCCGTCTGCAGCGTAATAAAAATATGGAACCCCTTGTCAGAGCATAGTTGACTATAGTAACATATGACTATATTTACAGTATTTTTCATCCCTTCGACGGTAGTTACTGGACGGCTGACCCTCTGCAATGGAGGATAGGTCCATGGGATTCATTGGATGGATTGTTCTCGGCCTCATCGCAGGCGCCATCGCTAAGGCCATCATGCCGGGCAAGCAGGGCGGCGGGTTCCTCGTCACTCTGCTTCTCGGTGTCATCGGCGCGGTCCTCGGCGGCTGGCTCGGTTCCGCTATCTTCAACAAACCGCTCGGTAAATTCTGGAGCCCCTGGACCTGGCTCATTTCAATCGTTGGTGCTCTTATCGTCCTGTGGATCTGGGGCATCATCACCAAGAAGAAGGCACAGTAATCACCTGGCCTACCCCTACTCCGGCGAGGCCTCGTCATTGACGGGGCCTCGCTGCGTATCGCGCATTGCCCGCCGTCGTCAAGACGGCACGGGAGACCACGCGGAGCGTAAGCCTCGCATTGCGCTGTTCGCCAGAGTTGGGGAACAGCCTTAACGTGGCATCATGGGTGAAAATCGATCATCTGGAAGATCGACATGATCACGATCACGCACACCCCTCAGGAGGAATGACATGACCAAGCTCATACGCCCCAGCGAGGGGCGCATCATCGGCGGCGTCTGCCAAGGTATCGCCAACTCCCTCAATCTCGACCCCACCGTCGTCCGCATCGTCGCGGCCCTCCTCATTCTCATGGCAGGTTCCGGACCGCTCATCTACCTCGTCCTATGGGCCATCATCCCCGACGAGGGCAGCGGATCGAGTATGGTGACAGACCTGGCCGACCGGACCCGTTGTCCGCACAAATCTGAAGGCACGCAAGGCTCCAGCGCCCCCTTTAACCCCTACAAGGATTGACGGTCGGGCCTGCGACTTCGCCCAGAACCATCACCGTAACCCCGCCGAGTACCTCACCCCGTACGCGCTTGAGGGTTTCCTCGCACGGCTTGCAGCCTCAGATTGCGCGACACAGACCTCGTACTTAAGGGTGGCATTCTCATGGCGGCGTTTACCGAACACGGACCAACCCGAAGCATCGATTTCACCGACATGACCGCACTAACACGGCATGGCCCGCACCAAGAAAGGTGCGGGCCATGTCATGTTCACGGTGAGGCGGGGCTCACTCCCACTCGATGGTGGCCGGCGGCTTAGATGTGATGTCGAGTACCACCCGGTTGATTTGCGGACACGCATTCGTAATGCGAGTCGAGATCTTTTCCAGCACGTCGTACGGGATACGTGCCCAGTCCGCAGTCATGGCGTCCTCGCTCGTCACCGGGCGTAGCACAATGGGAGAACCATAGGTACGCCCGTCACCCTGTACCCCTACCGAATGGACATCGCTCAGGAGGACGACCGGGCACTGCCATACCGTGCGGTCCAGGCCTGCGGCCCCCATTTCCTCACGTGTGATGGCATCGGCAGTGCGTAGCACCTCCAGACGCTCCGCGGTGACTTCGCCAATAATGCGGATAGCCAGCCCCGGGCCAGGGAAGGGCTGACGCCAGACGATGTCCTCGGGCAGACCAAGTTCAAGTCCGACGGCTCGCACCTCGTCCTTAAAGAGGGTGCGCAATGGCTCAACGAGACTGAACTGGAGGTCGTCGGGGAGCCCACCAACATTATGGTGACTCTTGATATTGGCAGCGCCCTCGCCGCCACCAGACTCAACGACGTCGGGATATAAAGTTCCCTGCACCAAGAAGTCGATCGGCTGGTCAGCATTGAGGCGCTTGGCAACGTCCTCAAAGGTCCGAATGAACTCGCGTCCAATGATCTTGCGCTTGGTCTCAGGATCGGTGACCCCGGCAAGGGCATCCAGGAAACGCTGGGACTCATCAGCCACCACCAAATCAGCGCCCGTGGCGGCAACGAAGTCGTTCTTGACTTGCTCGGCCTCCCCTTGACGCAGCAGTCCGTGATCGACGAAAACACAGGTGAGCTGGTCGCCCACAGCACGCTGCACCAAAGCCGCGGCGACAGCGGAATCGACGCCACCCGACAGTCCGCAGATGACGCGCCGGTCACCAACCTGGCCACGAATCTGCGCGATCTGGTCGCCGACGATCGAGCTGGCATTCCAGTCAGGACGGCATCCGGCAATGTCGAAAAGGAAGTGCTCGAGCACCGTCTGTCCGGACTCCGTGTGGTGCACTTCGGGGTGCCACTGCACGCCAACGAGCCTGCGCTCAACGTCTTCAAACGCCGCCACCGGCGCACCCGCAGTGCGGGCCAACGTCGAAAATCCCTCCGGGGCACGGGAGACGGAATCGCCGTGACTCATCCACACGCTGATGGTGTGGGGAATACGAGACAGAAGCTGTCCCGCGGACGTAATGCACAGGCTGGTGCGTCCATACTCCGATGCTCCGGTATGAGCCACCTGACCGCCGAGAGCCTGGGCCATGGCCTGGAATCCATAGCAGATGCCCAGCACCGGCACACCAGCGTTAAACAACGCCGGGTCGACGCTCGGGGCGCCCTCTGCGTAGACCGAGGCCGGACCACCAGAAAGAATAATGGCGGCGGGTTCCTTAGCGAGCATGTCGCGCACTGGCATGTTATGCGGGACGATCTCGGAGTAAACATTCGCCTCACGCACCCGGCGGGCAATGAGCTGGGCGTACTGCGCGCCGAAGTCGACCACCAGAACGACGTCGTGAAGTTGTTCCATGAAGGCGAGTCTATGGCCCACGACCCCACCTAGCGCCACTCGCGGTCCCCATATCGACGTGGATTCCTCATCGACCGTGTGACACGATGCCGCACAATGGCGTCACACCACCTGTCCCCGTTGGCCGGAAGGCCACGGCTCGATATGGTTTGGTTCATCCACCGGCAGTATTCACCGGCAGAACCGAGGTTGACATATGAGCACTAAGACGACGGCCCTGCTCCGGACCCTCAAGCGATGCAAGGAACGCGCGATGGAGGACCTCGACGCCGCCATGCGCGAGGATCCCGCCGCTACCTCGAAGCTCATGGTCGCCATCGCCTACCAAGGTGTTCACGCCATCTGGGCGCATCGCCTAGCCCACGCCATGTGGATCAAGAAGCCCGCGCTGCGACCACTAGCACGGTTGTTGTCACAATTGTCTCGCCACATCACCGGCATTGAGATCCATCCGGGAGCGACAATTGGACGCCGGTTCTTCATCGACCACGGCATGGGCGTCGTTATTGGTGAGACGGCGGTCGTCGGTGACGACGTCCTCATGTATCACCAGGTGACCCTCGGCGGCCGCGCCCGCGGACAGTTCAAGCGTCACCCCACGATTGGCAACCGTGTCCTCATCGGCGCCGGAGCCAAGATCATTGGCAACATCACGGTTGGCGACGACTGCAAGATCGGCGCCAACGCGTTGGTCGTCAAGGATGTCGCCCCCGGCACAGTCGTCATCGGAATCCCGTCGAAGGTGCACCAGGGCGACGTCATCGCCTGATCTGTAGCTCAGCTGCCCGACCCAGGGGCATCCGCCTCCCCCGCATCCGCCACTCCAGAGTCGTCGCCAGACTCGTCAGCAATAGCTTCGTGGTGACGCACCACCTCGGCCACGATGAACGTGATGACCTTCTGCGCGAATTCGGGGTCGAGGTTCGACTCGACCGCTAACTGACGCAACCGCGCGATCTGCTCAGCCTCACGGGTGGGGTCGGCCGGAGGTAGACCGCACTCCGCCTTGAGGCGGCCTACCTCGCGGGTAATCCGGAACCTTTCGGCAAGCAGATGGATGAGGGCGGCGTCCATATTGTCAATCGCGCCACGCAACACGACCAATTCATTGGGCACTTCACTCATGGCCGAAGGCTAGCTATCCACCCGCTCACCGGAACACCATTCTGCGTGGTGGGACGGTTAGCGAATCGTCAGCTCGATGCGCTGGAACTCTTTGACCTCCGAGTAACCAGTGGTGGCCATTGCCTGACGCAGCCCACCAACAAGGTTCATGGTGCCGTCCGGGACACGAGAAGGGCCATTAAGGACCTCAGCGAGAGTCCCCACCGGCTCAAAGTGAACCCGAGCACCACGCGGCAGGTCGGGGTGCCATGCCTCCGCTCCCCAGTGCCAACCCCTGCCGGGAGCCTCAGTAGCCCGAGCTAACGGAGAACCGACCATGACAGCGTCAGCACCGCAGGCGATGGCCTTGGCAATGTCACCAGAACGACCCACTGAACCATCAGCGATGACGTGGACGTAGCGTCCCCCCGACTCATCCATGTAGTCACGACGCGCCTCAGCGACGTCGGCGATCGCAGATGCCATCGACACCTGAATGCCCAGCACCTGGCGGGTGGTGTGGGTCGCTCCCCCACCGAAACCCACGAGGACGCCAGCAGCACCGGTGCGCATGAGATGCAGGGCTGCCTGGTAGGTGGCGCAGCCGCCAACGATCACGGGTACGTCGAGATCGTAAATGAACTTACGCAGATCGAGAACGTCGTCACCGTTGGCCACGTGCTCCGCCGACACCGTCGTGCCACGGATGACGAAAAAGTCCGCTCCGGCATTGACCACCGTCTCGGAGAAACGCGAGGCATTCTTCGGTGACAGCGACCCCGCCACCGGCACCCCGGCGGCCCGGATCTCAGCCATCCGTTCGGTGATGAGCTCAGCCTTGATCGGCTCGGCGTACATCTCTTGCATCCGACGGGTGGTGGCGACATCGTCGCTCAACCCGGCTAGCTCCTCGAGGTACGGGGTGGGATCCTCGTAACGGGTCCACAAACCCTCAAGGTTGAGCACACCAAGACCGCCCAAACGCCCAAACTCAATAGCCGTCGCAGGGCTCATAACCGAGTCCATGGGGGCGGCCATGATGGGGAAGTCGAAGGTGAGTGCGTCGATGCGCCACTCCAGGTTCACCATCTCGGTGCCACGGGTGCGCCGGGAGGGAATGAGGGCGATGTCGTCCAGGCTGTAGGCCCGGGTGGCACGCTTGCTGCGTCCGATGTCGTACATGATTCCTTTCCTGCCGGATGTCCGGCTCGCCCGTCAATGGGCAGAGTAATTAGGGGCTTCGACCGTCATCTGAATATCGTGCGGATGAGACTCGCGCAGGCCCGCCGAGGTGATGCGCACGAAGCGGCCCCGCTCGTGCAACTCGTCGATAGTGCGAGCCCCGGTGTAGAACATCGACTGACGCAGCCCACCGACCAACTGGTAGGCCACTGCGCCAAGAGGTCCGCGGTAAGCGACCTGGCCCTCGATGCCCTCCGGGACGATCTTGTCGTTGGTCGTGACATCGCCCTGGAAATAGCGGTCCTTGGAGTAGGACAGCTTCTCGCCGCGCGCCAACATGGCTCCCATCGATCCCATGCCACGGTAAGTCTTGAACTGTTTACCGTTGATGAAGGCGAGCTCGCCCGGAGACTCTTCGCAACCAGCCAGTAAAGAGCCAAGCATGACGGAATCAGCTCCGGCGACCAGGGCCTTGGCGATGTCACCGGAATATTGCAAACCACCGTCACCGATAACCGGCACATCATACTGACGAGCAGCCTTGGAAGCTTCAAAAATCGCGGTCACTTGCGGGACGCCCACCCCGGCAACGACGCGGGTAGTGCAGATTGACCCCGGCCCAATACCGACTTTGATGCCGTCAACCCCGGCCGCACACAGCGCCTTAGCTGCCTCATAGGTAGCGATATTGCCGGCAACGACGTCAACCCACTGGGCAGCTGGCTCGGCCTTCAGCCGGGCGATCATGTCAAAAACACCCTGGGTGTGACCATGGGCGGTGTCGACGACGATGAGGTCAACCCCCTCCTCAACCAGGGCCATAGCGCGATCCCACGAGTTGCCGAAGAACCCGATCGCAGCACCCACACGTAGCCGTCCTTGCGGATCTTTGGTGGCGTTGGGGTACTTGTCAGTCTTGACGAAGTCTTTGAGAGTGAACAGGCCACGCAACTTACCGTCAGCGTCGACAAGCGGCAGCTTCTCAATCTTGTGAGCAGCCAGCAAAGAAAGAGCGTCAGACGGACTGGTTCCCACTGGAGCGGTGACGAGCGGGGCTGCGGTCATGACCTCACGGATAGGACGCTGTGGATTGTCCTCAAAGCGCATGTCACGGTTCGTGATGATGCCGACCAGGTTTTCCTTGTCGTCGACGACGGGCACCCCGGAGATCCGGTAGGTGTGGCAAAGCTCCTCGGCGTCAGCCAAGGTGGCATTCGGGGAGATTGTGATGGGCTCGTCAATCATGCCCGCCTCAGAACGCTTCACCTGATCGACCATGGCGGCCTGATCCTCAATGGACAGGTTGCGATGCAGGATGCCAAGGCCACCTTCACGCGCCATAGCAACCGCCATCCGGGTCTCAGTGACGGTATCCATCGCCGCGCTGACAAGCGGAATCGCGATGGAAATGTTGCGGGAAACCCTCGTCGTCGTCTTGACCTGGGAGGGAATGACGTTACTCTCGACTGGCTGGAGCAGGACGTCATCGAAGGTGAGGGCCAGCGGTGCCAACTCCTCAATCGTGGTCGGGCGGGAATCCGAGGTCATAAGCCACCTTTCGCCGGGATGCTCGCTATCCTATCGCCGCTCGCGTCGGCGGCCTTCACCCGTGGCCTGGTCTCCGGCCTTAACCGAGATGCCCCCGTCAGTTCGCCGCTGTTACGAAAGCCCATGCTTTCGGAATCCGCCAGACGATGAGATACCCCACGATGACCAGCGGCAGGCACACGTATGGCGACCAGTACCACTGCATCATGGTGAGTATGGCGGTGGCAACGACGCCACCAATGACAGCATCGCGGTGGGTTCGCCGCAGCTGAACCGAGGCGAGCAACGCCAGCGGACCGATGAGATACCAGGGCTGCAAAGATGCCCCGAAAGCGGCAAAGACAATCATGACGCCCGCCTGCAGCCGAAGCGGGCTGCCAATACGGCCGGTCACGACATTGACCGCGTTACGGCTACGCGATGCACTTCGGCCTAGTCGGATATGACAAGGCGGAATGGGGCCCCACCGCACCCAACACCACATCATGGCAGCGACGGTAAGGGTCAGGCTGACACCAGTCGCCGGCCCAATGAGCCTATTCAACGGAATACCTCCGTTGCCTCGCAAAAACTGTACGACAAGCGCTATCGGAGAGTCGCTGGTCACCGATACCGGGCTACCAGCCGTGCTATTGAGCCAACCCATGCCTAACCCATGGATCGCGGAAATCCCGCCGAATACAGTCAAGGCAGGAATCGCACCTACTGCGATACGCGCGAGTAGCGCCGTCCAGCAATTGCGCGTCGACCACCGACGGCCGCCATGACGCACCGCATTGACGTGAACCAGGGCGACGATGCCAACCCCGGCCAACACGCCAGGCTGCTTGACGCTGCCAGCCAGTCCGACGAACGCCCCACCAAGAACGAGCCCGAGCCATCCCCGGCCAATCAACGCCAGGCGTATGGCCACAACGAGTGCGACGAGGGACAAACCCACCTGGAGTCCGTCGTTGTGCATGCCCCCCACCACGCTCAACGTCGTCAATGGACAGCACACCGCCAGCCAGAGGGCATGATCCGGGTCGGTTCCGGCGTAGCGTGCTAAGCGAGGGACGGCCCAAACCATGAGTGCAACACCGATGAGGGCGGGTACTCGCATGAGCATCACTGACCACGTGGGATCTGCGTGAGCGATCTTCACCACGGCTGCCTGAATCCACAGTGACCCGGGGGGATACACCGCCGTCGTTGCTTGCCACGGCGTGTCAACAGCCTTGCCGAGAACCTCAGCCAAACCTTGTGGGACGCGGTATGGATCCATCCCCTGGGTGAGAATCCAACCTTGAGCCGCGTAAGCCCAGCCATCTTGGCTCAACAGCGGCGGGCCAAAGAGCAGTGGCAAGGACCAGACGACCGAAGTCAGCACGCGGCGTCCCACGAGTTTACGAGAACGCAACCACGCAATGATGATGGCGATCAGTCCTGCGATACCGCTGACAGCCACTGCCACACCGATCGGACGCACGTGCGTGGGCACACCGCCTTGCGGAGATCCCCACCCCCACAACGCCACCATGACAGAGCCGACAAACCCCATCGTCAACACCTCAACCAGACGTCGCCAATCCGGCTGATTATGCGCCAGGACAGGCTGAGGTTCATCGGGGAGAACGGTCGCGATCATCACCACTCAGCGTAGGGGAACCACACCGTAAGACGTCGCGAAGACGCGTCAGTGTCGAAGGTTTTGGACAATGTGACACACCCACCCGCTAAGGTGGCCAAGGCGGTTTTGCTCCGCCGCAGGCGCGGCCCAGCCCGCGGTCATGGCGATGACTGGGCGGCCGTGCTCGCCGAGTCGCTGGTGCCGGTGCGCGCTGAGATCGGTCATCACAGATGGCTGGTACCACACCGTGGTGTTGCCGGGCTTGGTGTCCAATGTCGTCAACGGATAGGACCATTCGTGCCACTTGGCATCATGACATCTCCCGTTTCCACGAGTCTCGAAGCCCTTGTCCCAACTCCACTGAGCTTGGATCAAGCCATCGACAACATTGTCTCCCCCATTGCTACTGCCATTTCTGACGCGGTGTTCTGGGCTATTCCACTGCCCGGGGGAAATGAGTTCCCGCTCATTCTGGCTTGGTTGCTTGGAGCCGGACTCTTCTTCACCATTTATCTGGACTTCCAACAGCTGCGTCCAGCATCGATCCGTCACTCCAGCCACGTGATGCGGGGCCACTTCTCCCGACACACCGACCCCGGTGACGTCACCAGCTTCCAGGCCCTCGCAACCGAGTTGTCAGGAACCGTCGGCCTGGGAAACATCGCCGGTGTTGCCATCGCGATCGCAACCGGCGGCCCGGGAGCCTCATTCTGGATTGCGGTAGCCGGATTGGTGGGCATGAGCGTCAAAATGGCTGAGGCCACCCTTGGAGTGAAATTCCGCGTCATCAACGAAGACGGAACCACCTCTGGCGGCCCGATGTACTACCTGCGTGACGGTCTTGCGTCGATCGGTAAACCCGCATTGGGCCGCGTCCTTGCTTCCCTCTTCGCCATCTGCACTGCCTTCGGTGTCATTGGCGCCGGCAATATGTTCCAGTCCAATCAAGCTGCTTATCAGCTCGCAATGTTCGCCGGCGGTCAGGACTCCTGGATCGGCACCCACATGTGGGTCGTCGGCGTGGTCTTCGCGATCCTCGTCGGGATCGTCATCGTCGGGGGTGCCTCCAAGATTGGCGCCGCAACCTCCAAAATTGTGCCATTCATGGGCATCCTCTACGTCATCATGTGCCTGGCTGTCATTGGCGTCAATATCTCCCAGGTCGGCAGTGCCTTCGAGGCCATCTGGTCCGGTGCCTTCACCGGCCACGGTGTCACCGGGGGGATCCTCGGAGTCCTGATCGTCGGCGTCCAGCGTGCGGCATTCTCGAATGCGGCCGGTATCGGTACCGCTGGCATCGCCCACTCTGCGGTAAAGACGCGCCGTCCAGCCCAAGAAGGCTTCGTTGCCATGTGGGAACCTTTCATCGACTCAGTCGTCATTTGCACTATGACGGCCATCACCATCATCATCACCGGGGTCTATCGGAACGGTGGTGCCAATGGCGTGCAAATGACCGCTCAGGCACTAAAGACCGTTGCCCCATGGTTCAGCTCCCTGCTGACGCTAGCCGTAGTGCTATTCGCATTCTCGACGATGCTGTCCTACTCGTTCTATGGCAAGAAGGCCGTAGGCTACCTGTTCGGCAATTCGACCACCGCCGAGCGCATCTACAACGCACTCTTCCTCATCTTGCTGGTAGTCGGAGCTGCGACAAATATGGCCTCGATTCTTGGTCTGGCCGACGCCATGCTTTTCCTCATGGCGCTGCCGAACGTGCTGGGAATGTACTTCTTAGCGCGCGTCGTGGCGCGCGAGATTAAGGGGCATCGGGAGCGTATCGACGCCGGAGTCATCCCGCAGGTTCCCGAGGATGCCCGAGTGGGCATGATGGTGGTCAATGAGGCAACCCCCGAACAGCTCGAGAATGCCGATACCGAGTATGCCTTGCGTGCCGCAGCCCAGGATGCTCGCAGTAAGGAGCTTAAGCTAGGACACACCGCCCCCGATACCGAGCGCGACTATCTGCAACACCTGCCGGAAGGCCATGAGATTTTCAACACCATGGACCGGGAAGGCAAGCCGCTCAAGAACCGACGTCACGAGTCGTAGAGCCTGGAGAATGGGCCCCTCGCAATCCGTAAAGCTTCAGTTACGAGGATTCCGCACACAGATTGGCCGACCGAACCCCGAAGGATCCGGCCGGCCAATCGTCGATCTGCCCGATAACTCTCAGCCCTGGGTGTTCGGGTTCGGCATCTGGGTAGGCGGTTGCTGACCCTTGTCATTGCTGAGCTGGTTCTGCAACTGGCCCTGTGCCAGGAGAGCGGACATTTGGGCCTGCTGGATGGTCGCGAAATTCTGGGCCTGGTTCATCGACTCACGGTGCATGAGAAGGGCCTGGCCAGCGTACAGACGCTGCTCGACCTCCTGCTTGAAGCTCTGTAGCTTGGCCTTCTCCAGAGCAGAAACGGTCAGGCTGGTGACAGAACCAGCATTGTTGACGACCCGCAGCTCGGCGTCCATCGTCGTAAGAACCGCGACGATTAACAGGAGCAAGGCGAGGATGCCCAGCACCGGCTGATGCGCATTGAACATGGAAATCATGAGGACAAGCCAGACTATTGCCATGATTGCGCGACCTGGGTGGAACTTACTGTTCACGCCAACCTCGCTGATGGAGCCGAGGGGCATGGCGGCATCGTCATGCCCCAGCGGAATCACGCCCAGGAGCGTATTGGACTTTCGCGCCAGAAGGCGCCGACTCGTCACGGTCAGCTCGGTCTTGAGCCAAGCCGTCATCAATGATGGGGAATAGTGGGTGACAAGGATATTCGTCTCCCCAGGAGCGAAACTGAATTCACTTTTGCTGCGGTCTCCCTGCTGCGTGCTCTGGAAACCGGGTTGGTACGGACTGCTCACGATCTAACTCCAAATATGCACTGCGGGATGACTCGTACGCCATCACCAATGCCAATCTCGACGGGGAAAAAGGTATCTCTCTCCCCCCGATGGACTTGTCCAGTCTTTCGAGTTAATCCGCTCAATACTTCCGTTTCTTTGTGACAAACATCAGCCCAGATATGGCGAGGGCCCCGAACCACGACGGTCCGGGGCCCTCGACGCAACGAGGTCACTTGTCCTCGTTATCCTCCTCGGGCTTGTCGACGACGAGGGTCTCTGTCGTCAGGAGCAGCGAGGCGATAGAAGCAGCATTGGCCAGGGCCGAACGGGTCACCTTGAGGGGGTCAATGACGCCGTCAGCGATGAGGTCCACGTACTGTCCGGTCTTGCCGTTGTAGCCGTGTCCGGGCTCCATCTCGGCAACCTTGGAGACGATCACGTAGCCGGACTCGCCCCCGTTCTCGGCAATCCAGCGCAGCGGCTCACGAACGGCCTTAGCGACAATCTGCACGCCGGCCTTCTCGTCACCCTCGAGGTGGAGATCCCCGTCGAGCACATGGGCAGCGTGGATAAGGGCAGAGCCGCCGCCGGCGACGATACCCTCCTCGATGGCTGCACGAGTCGCGGAGACAGCATCCTCGATGCGGTGCTTCTTCTCGTTGAGTTCGACCTCCGTGGCCGCACCCACACGAATGACGCACACACCACCAGCGAGCTTGGCGATACGCTCCTGGAGTTTCTCGCGGTCCCACTCGGAGTCCGAGTTGTCGTACTCAGCACGCAGCTGGATAACACGACCCTCGACGTCGGCCTTATCACCGGCGCCGTCAACAATGGTGGTGTTGTCCTTGGTAACGACAACCTTCTTGGCACGGCCCAGAACCTCGAGGCCCACCTGGTCGAGCTTGAGCCCAACCTCGGGAGCGACGACCTGACCACCGGTGAGGGTGGCGATGTCCTGCAGCATTGCCTTGCGGCGGTCACCGAACGCCGGAGCCTTGACTGCCACCGAGCTGAAGGTACCGCGGATCTTATTGACGACGAGGGTGCTCAGAGCCTCCCCGTCAACGTCCTCGGCCACGATAAACAGGCTGCCGTGGGCGGCAATAACCTTCTCCAGCAAGGGGAGCAAGTCGTTCATCGACGAGATCTTGCCGGAGTGAATGAGGATGTAAGGATCCTCGATCACAGCCTCCATGCGGTCCTGGTCGGTGACCATGTAAGGCGACAGGTAACCCTTGTCGAACTGCATGCCCTCGGTGAAGTCAAGCTCAGTGCCGAAGGTCTGCGACTCGTCGACGGTGATAACCCCGTCCTTACCAACCTTGTCGAAGGCCTCAGCGATGAGAGCGCCGATGGTCTCGTCACGGCTGGAGATGGTGGCAACGCTGGCCATGTCCGAGGTGGTGTCGATGGCGCGCGAGATAGAGCGGAGCTCCTCCACAACGGCGTCGACGGCCTTCTCGATACCGCGCTTGAGGCCGACCGGGTTTGCCCCGGAGGCCACGGCGCGCAGCCCCTCGTGGACGAGAGCCTGGGCTAGCACGGTAGCGGTGGTGGTTCCATCACCGGCCACGTCGTTGGTCTTAGTGGCGACCTCCTTGGCGAGCTGGGCGCCAAGATTCTCATACGGGTCAGTGAGGTCGACCTCCTTGGCGACGGTCACACCGTCGTTAGTGATGGTCGGGGCTCCCCACTTCTTGTCGAGGACAACGTAACGGCCCTTAGGACCAAGGGTCACCTTGACGGTGTCGGCGAGAGTGTCGACACCGCGCTCGAGGGAGCGACGGGCATCCTCGTCAAACTGAAGTTGCTTAGCTGCCATGTATCAGCGCCTCACTTCTCGACGACGGCGAGGATGTCACGGGCGTTGAGGAGTAGGTACTCCTGACCGTCGTACTTGACCTCGGTGCCGCCGTACTTGGAGAAGATGACGACGTCACCCTCCTTAACATCCATGGGAACACGGGTGCCCTTGTCGTCGACGCGACCGGGGCCAGCGGAGATGACCTTGCCCTCCTGCGGCTTCTCCTTAGCGGTGTCCGGAATGACGAGCCCGGAAGCGGTGGTCTGCTCGGCCTCGAGAGGCTGGACGAGGACGCGGTCCTCGAGCGGCTTGATCGTGGTTGCCACGTCAAGACCCCTTTCTACTGAAGACGGATTATGTCGTTGTCTCTCGCCAGGGGTTGCGAGCCCCGAGCGCGACGGGCCGTCGGCGTCGCGGGTGCCTCAGGTCCGTTGGCACACTCACCACGAGAGTGCCAACCACGAAAGTACACCCGGAGTTGGCACTCAGGCAACGGGAGTGCCAGAAATGACCCACCAAAAAGTCAGCAACCTCAGTAAGAGCCGTGGTTCTTCCAGAAGTCATCAGGGTCTGACGGGGGCTGCTGACCCGGCTGCGAGCCCTGATTCTGGCCAGTCTGGGGCGCACTCGTCGTGCCGTCTGAGACATGACCTAGAGGCTGATTGCCCCAGAGCTGACCCGGCTCCTGTTGCCTCGGATCCTGGTAATTCGGATCCTGATAAGGAGGCTGCGCGTAGGAGTCGCCCTGGTAAGGCTGACCGTTCCACTGCTGCGGCTGCCCCTGTGGCTGTCCGTCGCCTGGGTACTGCATGGTCCACGGAGCGCCACCATTCTCCGGTTGCCCTGCCTTCTGTCCCTTTTTCTTGTTAAGGATGACCACAACAACGCCGACAATGACCAGGACGGCGACGGCAACAACGATCCAGACCCAGGTCGGTATGCCGTTGGAGCGCTTACTCGTCGCGGTCAGCCCCGAACTGGAGAACAAATCGTTCGGATCGGTCCAGGTAACGGTGTTCCCATCGACCTTGCTCGATCCAGAATGGCTGAGGACCTTACCCGGGAAGGTCACAGACACCTTAAAGTCGCTGAACATACTCGCGTCAGGGGTGCGGTCGGAGCGCCCGCTATCGCGGAACAAGTCCGAGGTCATCTTGAAAGACACCTCGTTTTTGTCGAAGGTGACCTGCATGCCATCATCTTTGTCGAGATCAGCAGCGGTGGTCTCCCCGGCAATGATGCACCCGATGTAATTATTGTCCTCGAACTTCTTGACCGTGCCGTCCGAGCCGGTACCGGCGGACCCCTTCGAGTTGTTGCAGTCGGAAAACTCAGAGGCGAGGGAGCCAGCCGACGTACTGGCTATTGACTTGGAGACACCAACCGTGCTTTTGAGGTGGACGTGATTCTCATCCTTGATCTCCATGGCAGTATCAAATTTTGCGCACCCGGCAAGCAGCAAGAGACGAGACAGCGTCTCATATGACGCGAAGCATTCAGCATGGGCATATGAAACCACGGACGGGAGCGGTAGGAGTAACTTCCGTACAAATGTGCTGACAGTTTCTCACTGCCCAAGGCGCACGGAATGCCTAGAAACGGTAGCTAGGCCCCGCGCAAACCTCCATGAGCATCCCAGCGCTACTCCCCATCGCGCGGGCGGACCCACCACCTCCTGTTAATGATCATTGCAGCCACAGCACCGCCAATAGCCAGCATCACCAACGCACCAATACCCCACACCCAGCCAGGCAGGCCGCCCTGGCTCTTGCCTGATGCCGTCAACCCATCTGGGGAAAGAAGATCTTTGACGTCAGTCCACGTCACCGTGTCCCCGTCAACTTTGCTCGATCCAGAATGGCTAAGCACCGTGCCGGGAAAAGTCACCGACACCTTAAAATCGCCGATACCAGCCATGTCACCGCCGCCAGAAGAATTAACACCTGGCACGAAATCGAACAAAGCTGATCTGTCAAGGTGGAACCGAATTATCTCATCGTCGAAAGTGATGCCGATTGAGCCATTTTCCTTATGCCCTCTGAACACATCTGCGGGCGGATTCGCAACGCTACGAGGCCGACCTGACTGAACGGTGATATCGGTTGCCGTCATGGTGCCAGTGACCGTGCAGCCGACATACGTACCGTCGTCGAATGGCTTAACCTTCGCTTTACCAGCCAGGCTGGCATTCGGTGGAGTCAACTCGGAGCAGCCGCGAAGCCGCTTGGCGAGTCCTTCAGACTGACCACTTCCATCCCGACCAACGCTAGATTTGAGGACTCCGAAGGCGACGGTGACGTCGATATGGTCTTCGTCCTTAATGACGAAGCCAGCATTGAACTTCCCACAGCCGGACAGCAGGACGAGCGGAGCCAGCAACAAGGCAAGGAAATATGTCGCTGGGCACCGTATGGTCAACATGGATTCATGACATCACATCTGAGCTTGCTCCGAACAGGCCGTATGGCAGTCTCACTCGATCACATACCAGCGCCTTGGTTCTTCCGGTCGTCGGGGTGCATATGACCGTCACGCGATTCGGCCCCGAAGGCTTAAGTTTGCGTCGCCATGTAACAGGGTCTACGTCGACACCGCGTTTCTTGATCTCCACCGTTCCGACGTGGTGATGATGAACCCAGGAACGCAACGCTCTGACGTCAAGGGGCAGGACCTCTTTGACCGCAAACCATGTCAGCCACGGCGAGGCAACGGGTTCTTCTGCAGTAAGATAGGCGATACCCTCCGACACCGCGTGCAACGATCCATCGATCGCCGAAAGGCTGCCAGCGCGGATTGCTGCTGGGTGAGGCTCAGCCACGAAAGGGCCAAGTTCACCAGGCGCAGGGGCAGGACACCTACCGGGGAGTTCTTCTATACCCGCAGGACCAACCAGCACTGCTCGATCCGCCGCCCGCTGATCCTCACATCCAGACCACACCGTCACCTCAACCAGGTCTCCACGATGTCCAACATACGTGACGGGGAGGTCTGGCAGCTGCGAGCGGTCGACGCCAGGCCCTAGCTTGACGACCGCAGGCACCGATTCAAGCACTGTCATAACAAATGACCATGGCGGCTGCACATCTTCTAACCGCCAAGTTCGCCCCCTGCCCGTGCGCCGAGCCGGATCGAGCATGATAACTGCGTCGCCATGAGCTCGGAAGTCAGCGAAGACCGCCATAGCGTCAGCACACATCACGTGCGCTTCGGGCAGATTGTGGCGCGCTAGCTCAGCTGTTACCGGATCGACCTCGACGGCTGTCACCTCGAGGCCAGCATCAAGACATGCCCGCGCATCCGCCCCGCAGGCGCATCCAAGATCAACGACGTGGGTAAATCCGGCTTCTTTGAGGCGATGTGCACGCCACCGCGATACATCTCCACGGGTGGCCTGCTCTAGACCGTCACGGGTCCACAACATTGACGCTGCAACCGGCCCAATTTTCGCAACAGCCCGACGTCTCAGACTGATTTGGTCTAGTACCGCTGCAGCAAGATCGCCATCTATTTGTCGACGTAACCTGGTGGCAGCCAACAACGAGTCGGGATCAGCTTCAGCACCCGCTAAGTCAAGAGCTTTGCGCCCCTCGCTACTAACCAGACGCCGTGCCACGGTGTAATCCACGTTGTCACCCTAGACGTACTTTCTAACAGTGTGGGTAGAATCTTCAGTCGAGACATTGCATTCACCGCTATCCATACGAGGAGCAACCAGTACCGTCGTGGCCGTCACCACCTACGAGAATCGATCAAGATTTACCCAGCGCCTGCAGTCCCGGGGGACAAAGAACACGACTTCCGGGGGAGATCCGTCGCGCCGTTCAGCAGGGTGGTACATCCACCATTTCATCGGTTCGGCATTCCAGTTGGGCGCCATGGCGACGACCTATTACGCGTCACGCACCGAGCCTCTCAACTGGGACGCCCACACGAACATCAGCTGGGCGCTGCTCTTTATTACGATCATCGTGATTCCCAGCTTGTTGACCTTTGTGGAATCCTTCGTCGAACCGGACGGTTCTGGGCAGGACGTCGTCGCTGGGGTCACCATCATGCTGGCTCTCGGCGGGATTATAACGATGGGGGTTCTCGCGGATACCCCAATCGTGACAACACCGGTACCGTTCTCGATCCTGCTGCCGGTAAGCCTCGCGCTCACAGCCATTGCCCCATGCAGCCTGCCAGGGAGCAACCCTCGAGCAGACAGTATGTTTACGGAAACTCACTACGGAGCGTGGAGTTCTCGCTGGGTGGCTCCGGTGGTTTGCCTCATTCTGTGGATCATCAGGCTAGCCAGCTGACCACGATAACGCCCGCAATTGACGGATCACACGGTTACCACTGGACGAACGACGGGGATGCCGCCGTCGCTGAGCACCCGGGCACGGAACCCATAGACGCGCTCCAACACGTCCGGGGTGAGGACTTCCGAGGGTGATCCTTCGGCATGCACCCCGCCCTCGTGTAACAACACCAGGCGGTCACAATAACAGGCAGCCAGATTCAGGTCGTGGAGGGCGACGATTGCCATCCTGTGCCCGCTGTCAACGGTTCTGCGCACTAGGCGCAACACCTCGATCTGATTGTGCAGATCTAATGCGGAGGTGGGCTCGTCGAGCAGCAAGACCTGAGGATCTCGAACTACCATCTGCGCCAACGCCACCAATTGCCGTTGTCCGCCAGACAGCTGGGAAATGAAGCGGTGGGCGATATGGGCAATACCGACGCGCTCCAAGACATGAGCAGCACGTTCCACCGTCGCTTTGCTCCTGCTGCGAGCCGAGGTCAGGACCGACTCAAGGACGGTCAGGGATGCGGTGGCAAGCACGTCCTGGGGTAGGTAACCCACGACATCGCGCAGTTGGGCTCCGCTGACATGGCCATCGTCATCGCTGATGATCACCTCTCCCGAGGTAGGGGTCTTCAGCCCGGCGATCGCCTTGATGAACGTGGATTTTCCCGCTCCGTTGGGTCCGAGCAGCCCAGTGACCGTCCCCCGCTCCAGCGGACCGAGGCTCACCCCGTCGAGTACGTGACGCTGCCCGTAAGACAAGTGCAGGTTAGACAGGCGGACGTTCACGATGCCCCTCCGAAGACACGATGCCGAGTGAGGATGAGGGAAACGAATACTGGCACCCCCACTAGCGCGGTGATGATCCCAATAGGTATCGCCACCCCAGGAATGATGGTGATCGACAGGGCATGGGCGGTGGCTAGTAGGAAGGCCCCAGTAGCTGCGGAGGCAGGGGCGAAGTATCGCTGCTCCTCGCCAACCAGGATGCGGGCGACATGGGGACCGACCAGACCGACGAATCCGATGACCCCAGCAAAGGCGACGGTAACCGCTGCCAGCAGTGACGCCAGAATAAGGATTCGCGACCTCAGCCGGGGCACATTCACCCCCATGGCGGCAGCACGTTCATCTCCGAGTCTCAACGCGGTCAGCTGCCCCGAATGCCTGATCGTGATGGGAATAGCGATAGCCAGGACGGCGGCGATGATGGCATTCGAAGTCCACGTAGCCCGCTGAAGGGAGCCCATCGTCCAGAAGACGATCTGTTGGAGGGCCTCCGGGGTGGCTCGGTATTGCAAGAGCGCCAGGAGCGCATAGAATCCGAATACCAGGGCAATACCAAGCAGGATCATGGACTCCCGGCCCTCTTCACGGCGGCGTGAGACAGCGGCAACGATGGCAACCGCAACAAGGGATGCCACTGCTGCGCAGACCGCCACGTTGAATTGGGAATTGGGAATGATCGTCCACCCCAAGACGATAGAGGCGGCCGCCCCAAAAGCTGCTGCTGCAGAGATCCCTAACGTGAAAGGTTCTGCCAGCGGGTTGTCCAGGATGGTCTGCATGTGCGCGCCTGCGAGCGAAAGGCACACCCCAATGAGTACCGCCATCACCGACGACGGAATGCGCAATTGCCACAGCACCATTCTGGTCTGAGCATCCACTGTGGAGGGATTGACCAGTGCTCTCAGCAGCTGGGGAAGAGTGATGTCCACGGGGCCAACCACGATGGTGACTAGGAAAGCAGCCACCGCAATGACCGAAAGCAGGACAATGGCCCAGCGCTTCCAACGGGCACGCCGGTAGTATCCCCTCACCACAGCCACCATTCCGGTGGCAGGATCCTCCCGGGCAAGGGACACGTCAGTGTTACTCACGTCGGATTCACTTCTTCAGCGTGACGAAAAACACGCCGCGGTAGCCAAAAGGCAAGTAGTCCTCATGGAATTTAGCGAAATCCTTCGTTGGGTCGACACCCTTGAATTGTTTCGGATGTTGCCATGCCGCAAACTGCTCAAGTGCGAAAACATTAAAGGGAGAGTCGTAGAACTGATGATAAACGGCATGCAACTTTCCGTCCTTCGGAGCCTTGAGTAAGGAAAATCCCGGGGTCTTGAGCAGGCCAGCCAAGGTCCTCTGTGCATCGTCATCAGTGACGTTATATCCAAGTTCGACGTGAGGAATCGACTCCGGTTTCTTCGGATCCTTAGCCCACGAACCACCGGTGGCAATGATGTGTTCGGGTTGGGTTGCCACAATCTTCTCTGGGGTGACGTCACCTGCAGATGTCCGGAGGAGGTCCGCCCCAAGGTTGTGGCTTCCGGCAGCGGTGATGACGTCGCCCAGGTTGAGATTCGCATAGGTGGAGCAACAGTCCTTAAGCCCGGCAGCACGCCACAGAAATGTGCGAGGTTTGTCACTTTCCCGGGAGACTCTTCGTGACACGTCGCCAACCTTCGATTGATAGAATTTATTGAATTCCTTAGCTCGGGAAACAGCCTTTCCACCAAAGATTTTACCGAGTGTCGCCATCGATTTCGTGGTGTTTTCTAGAGGCTTCCTGCGGAAGTCGATAAAAACATAGGAAAGCTTGGCTTGGTCCATTTTCTGAAGAAATCCAGCCTTCTCCGCAGCCTCTTTCTGATCCAGAGTCATGACCACCGCATCAGGCTTGAACGACAGCATATTCTCCACAGTGACGTCTCCCTTCGCGATACTGCCAATCATCGGAAGTTTGCTCACCTGTGGGCGGGCCTGACGCAATGCAGATTCGAAGCTGAGCGCCGCCTTGTGTAAATCAGCGCCGATGGCTACCACATCCTTAGCCGGATTCTCCTTGTTCAGGACACTGGTGGCCATCAGCGCGCGCCCCTCAGCCAAAAGAATGCGCTTAGGTTGGGCGTCAAAGGAAACCGTGCGCCCTGCAACATCGGTGACACTCAGAGCGGGAGTATAGCCACTCGACGCCTTCTCCTGGGCACCACCGGCGCAGGCACCAAGACCTAACGTAAGAGCAATCGTGGCAATGGCGCCGAGAGTTCTTGTGACATTCATGATGGTGGCGGGCCTTCCTGTGGGGGCGTACAGCGCCGATACAAAGTGGGCTTAAGGTTAGCTTTACCTAAGCCTCGGTGCAAGCATGACGCCGCGCATCCACGAAGCCCTCAGCGTCAAAGGTTTACACCGAGTATGACCACCCGGTCGGTCGACCATCGTGATAGGGCAGACAGCCGTGGAACTGCGGAACATCAGGATCAAAAACCAGCGGCAGAAAGTAGCGGTCCCCCTCCCACATCGGTAACTCGTCGAGCGAATCGACGCGCTCCCAGGTCAGTGGCCCCTCTTCATTGGCGTCAGGGATGGCGTCGGCAAGGGGATGCCACGAGTCGACGAGGAAGATAAATCCGAAATGGTCCTCCCCGTGTCTGCCGAACCCAGGCCAGGAGACGGTGCCACGTAGGCGCATGGCGTCAACCTCGATCGCAGCCTCCTCGCGCAATTCGCGCTTCATACCGGCGACAACATCCTCCCCCGGTTCCACCTTGCCTCCCAGCCCGTTGTACTTACCGAGCTGCTCATCCCCAGGACGGGCGATGCGGTGCACCATGAGGACGCGCTCTCCGTCAGGGTGCATGACGAAACCAAGGGTGGTGAGGATCGGGGTCATCATGGGCTAATCCTCCCACCCGGCAGCAAGATCAGATCATGTCCACTTTCGAAGGCATGCGGCACGATCTCGTAGGCGAACTCCAGCGGGTCGCGCGTTCACATTCCTACCCCGACTCAGACGAGCACCGTCTCGATGGGCAATCCTGAATCAGCCGAAATATCCATGGCCGACGCAGGCAGCCCCGCCTTGACAACCTGCACACCTAAGGCCGCGATCATGGCCCCATTGTCGGTGCATAGGCCCGGACGTGGCCGTCGCAACTCAACGCCGGCGTCCGCCATCCGCTCAGCAAGCAGAGTCCGCAGACGAGAGTTCGCCGCGACTCCGCCGCCGATGAGGAAGTGAGTGAGGCCATACTCCTGGCACATGTCGACGGCTTTCGCAGTGAGGACGTCGGCAACGGCCTCCTGGAAACTGGCGGCGACGTCAGCGATGCGGAACTCAACTCCGTCACGCTGCTGGGTCTCCACCCACCGACTCACCGCGGTCTTAAGGCCGGAAAAGGAGTAGTCGAAGCGATGTTTAACCATGTCGTGGCGAGCCGTCAGTCCGCGTGGGAAACGAATCGCTGTCGGGTCCCCCTCGGCGGCAGCCTTGTCGATGACCGGCCCACCCGGGTACGGCAGGCCAAGCACGCGGGCCACTTTGTCGTAGGCCTCACCAGCAGCGTCGTCGATCGTCGAGCCGACCTCAATAATGTCTGTGGCGATGCCGTTTACCCGCAGCAAGCTGGTATGGCCGCCTGACACGAGCAGAGCCCCACATGGCATTGGCAGCTCACCGTGCTCAAGCAGGTCGACGGCGACATGTCCAGCCAGATGGTTGACGCCGTACAGAGGCTTGTTGAGCCAGCTTGCTAAAGCCTTGGCCGCCGACAGGCCGACGACGAGTGCCCCAGCCAGGCCTGGACCGGCTGTCACAGCGATGCCGTCGAGCTCGGACAGATCCACCCCGGCGGTCGAGGCGGCCTTGTCCAACACCGGGACGATGGCCTCCAAGTGGGCTCGGGATGCCACTTCCGGCACGACTCCACCGAAGCGCACGTGCTGTTCCATCGAAGAGGCGACCTCGTTGGCGAGCAAGTCATTGCCCCGAACGATGCCAACTCCGGTCTCGTCGCACGATGACTCGATGCCCAGAATGAGCGGTTCAGACATGGTTCTCCTCGGATGGGGTTGTGGTCTCGGCGCGGGGCAAATCAACGGACATGACGAGGGCGTCGATCCCGCCGCCGTAGTAGTTGGGTCGCTGCGAAATCGTCTCGAAGCCGAAGCGTCGATAAAGGCCGATGGCCGGACTGTTATCTCGGCGGACCTCAAGCATCATGGTGTGACACCCCCGGGACGTCGCCCAATCCAGGCCACGGGCGAGCAGTTCGACGGCTAGGCCGCGCCCACGCGCTGCGGGCGTCACCATGATCCGATCGAGATCAGCGACGTCAAAGCCGTGGAATGTCGCAGCGGCAGCGACCTCATCATCCCCAGCAACTAAGGTGAGGCGGTGATCGGCCGGGGCGATCTCCTCGGCCCACGACGTACGAGACCACAGCGGGTCAAAGCTAGCCTGCTCAATAGCCATGATGGCGTCGAGGTCGCTCATACGGGCAGGTCTGGTCATCGGCCGGGCAGGGTGAGTCGGGTCGGGGTCAAGGTGGCCTTGCGGGTGGTCGGAACAGTGGCATCAGGATCGCGCAAGTAGAGCGGCTCCAGCCCGACGTCAGGCATAGCCTGCCACGACGCCGCAAGCACCCCAGCGTCTAGAAACTCCGGCGATCCCGGAGTCGGCGTCAGGCCGCGGACGAGGCATCCCGGACCACCGACTGGCAGGCCTTTCGGCAGGTCCTCGGGACGAGTGACATTGGGGCCGTCGAGACGATGCCCGGAAGCGTCGTAGCGAGCCCAATACAGCTCATGGCGACGAGCGTCAGTGCATACCACGAACTCCCCATCGACCCCAGCCCACTGCCGGGCCAGGATGTCGAGGGAACATACCGGGTGCGGGGTAAGACCGGCCAGGTGTGCCAGTACCCTTCCTGTTGCCACCCCAACCCGCAGGCCGGTGTAGGGGCCAGGGCCGACCCCAATAGCGACCTCTGCGATGTCGGTTAAAGCAATCCCGGCCTCCTCACAGCCGCGATGGATGAGGGGCATGAGCTGCTCAGCATGGGCACGAGGATCGTCGTAGTGCAGGCTGACGAGCACCTCAGATCCACGTGCCAAACCGACGCTGACAGCCGTCGACGTGTCGATTCCCAAGACGATGGTGTTCATCAGTTGTCGTCTCCGGTCTGGTCAGGAGAAATGGTGTCGAGGGGAAGTTCGGACAGCAGCGACAGGTCGACGTCTTGCCAGCGCGGGCCGAAGCCTTCCAAATAAACTACACGGGTCTCGTCGGCAGGGTCCCCGCTGCGACGGATGTCGACGTCGAGGTGGGAGCCACCGAGATCCTCAGCTATGCCAGCTCCCCACTCAATGAGAGTAACCGCCTGGTCCATAGTCTCGTCAAGGTCAAGGTCAATGAGCTCGGCGGCCGAGCCGAGACGGTAAGCGTCAACGTGGACTAACCCGGGCCGCCCCCCGGATCCGGCGTGGCGGCGCGCCAGCACGAAGGTCGGCGAGATAACGGGCCCATCGACGCCGAGCCCCCTACCTATCCCCTGCGCCAAGGTGGTCTTACCGGCACCGAAATCTCCGGAGGCCAGCACAATGTCTCCGGCACGCAACTGCGCCGCCAGCGCTGCTCCGAAGGCATGCATAGCCTCAGCGGTGGGAACGACGACCCGGGTGGGTAGTACACGAACCCAGCCACTGTTGTAGTGATAGGCCGGGCCGGGGGAAGCCTTGAGGCCCGAGACGACAAGGACGCGCGACTCCAGCTCCGTAGCGATCTGTTCAGCCCCACCGATGAGGGCTGCAACGACGTCGGCATCGTCAGGGGTAGTCAGGGCCAGATCGGTAACGTCGGCGTGGCCACCGTCATCCACCAAGTGAGCTAGACCGACAATCTGGGAACCGACGCGGGCAACAATGCCGAGACCCTGCGTCAGCCACGTCGAAACAGTCTGTGCCTCGAGATCAAGGGCGCGCGCAAGAGCCGCGGCGTCCTGCGGAACTGCGACGGCAAGTTCCGGGATCGCCTCTTGCGGGCTGGTCTGTTTATCCACGAGAACCCAGGATAGTCGTCGAACCTCACCTCAGCCTCGCCGTCCCAAGTCCTCCGGCAGGCAGCGGGACAGGTGATCCAGCCCACGCCTTCTCACGAGCCAGACCCGTGGTGTAGCGTCCGCGACTATGCCACCAGCGATGCCACGCTGGCTAACAAAAGCTGTGGGAGGTAACGATATGGCGTCAACGCCGCGACGGAGATGGGCATGGGTGCTGCTGTTGGTCGTCGCATCGTTGGTGATCGTCGGGGTGTACCGCAAGGCTGTTCCACAAGAAGGATCGACGGCCTATGGCCAGGCCGCAGAAGCTCTCGGTGACCTCCCTGTCAAGGGACGTGCGCCGATGACCGGCTATTCGCGGGACCAATTCGGGCCAGCGTGGAGCGACAACTCTGACCCCGCCCTCACCCATCCCTGGGGCCATAACGGCTGCGGTACCCGCGACGACGCCTTGGCTCGCGACCTCGTCGGGACCAAGCTGAAACCCGGCAGCCGATGTCGAATAGTCTCCGGCGAATTACACGACCCCTACACGGGACGGACGATACAGTGGAGGCGCGGTCGCAACACTTCAGCTGTGGTACAGATCGACCATGTTGTCGCGCTCGGAAACGCCTGGGTCACAGGGGCTCAGCAGCTGCCCATGGACCGGCGTCAGGCATTAGCGAATGACCCCCTCAATCTGCTAGCCGTCGAAGGACAGGCCAACCAGAACAAGGGGGCCGGGGACGCGGCGACATGGCTGCCGCCACACAAGTCATATCGCTGTGACTACGTGTCTCGCCAAATCGCTGTCAAGCGGAAATACCATCTCTGGGTCACCTCAGCGGAACGCAACGCGATGATTCGGGTGCTCTCGACGTGCCCGAACCATGCGCTGCCCGCCCGATAAGTGGTCGACTCACCAGGTGTCGTTTCCGGAACGGCCGTATTTAGCCTCAATGTCGCGACGATCGCGGCCACGGAAGTTGTGTCCGCGCGAGTCATGCCCACGATCATGGTGATCACGGGAGTCGTGACCGCGATGACGGCCCCCGTCGAATCCACGCCCACCGCGGTTGCGTCCGCCCTTGCCACGACGAGGCTTTCCGTCACGAGCCTTCTTGCCGCGCTGCTGCTTGGGAGCGACGAGAGCTTCGTAATCCTTCTCGTCAATAGGAGCACCCAGGGCCGGGCTGCAACCGGCCACCTCGGCAACGTGGTCGTCGCCACGCGTGACCTGAGCCTCTACCGGCTTCACCCCGGCTTGACGGTACAAACGAGCCATTGTGCGACGCTGATGCGGCAGGACAAGAGAGACGACGGCCCCGTCGTGTCCGGCGCGAGCGGTACGGCCGGAGCGGTGCAGGTAGTCCTTGAAGTTCATCGGCGGATCGACTTGCAACACCAGAGTGACGTCATCGACGTCAATTCCTCGGGCCGCGACGTCAGTGGCGACCAAGACCGGCAGGGAACCGTCCTTGAATGCCGCCAACACGCGGGCACGGGCACCCTGGGTCAGGCCGCCGTGCAGAGCACCAGCCATGACGCCGGCCTCACGCAGTTGCTCGGCCATCCGGGAGGCACCTCGCTGGGTTCGAGCAAAGACGATGGTGTGGCCGCTACGGTTAGCGATCTCGCACATCAGCCCGACCTTCTCGTGAGGCTTGATCTGGAAAGCGTGATGGGTCATCGTCGCGACCGATCCCTTATCGGGGTCGACCTCGTGGGTAACCGGCTCGTGCATGTACCGCCTAACCAACTTGTTAACGGCACCGTCGAGGGTGGCAGAGAACAGCAGGCGCTGCCCGTCAGCGGGAATGGCATCGAGGATCGAGCCAACGGCCTCCATGAATCCCAGCTCAGCCATGTGATCGGCTTCGTCGAGGACAGTCACGGCGACACCGGAAAGGTCAGCGTCACCAGTCTCCAAGAGGTCGACCAGACGCCCCGGGGTGGCGACAACAAGGTCGACTCCCCTCTTAAAAGCCTTGGTCTGCGGGCCGTAGCTCATACCACCCGCGATGAGGATGGTCGATAGCCCCATTGAGGACGCCAGCGGGGACAGCACGTCGGCAATCTGCATGGCCAGCTCACGAGTGGGAGAAAGGATGAGAGCTCGAGGCCGGTTATCCTCACGCGGGGTGGCCGACAGGCGCGACAGCAGCGGGACACCAAAGGCCAACGTCTTACCCGAACCCGTTGAGGCGCGGCCCAACACGTCACGCCCAGCGATGGCGTCGGGGATGGCGGCGATCTGGATGCGGAAGGGATCGGTAATGCCAGTCTTGGCCAAAGCAGCAACGATCTCGTCGGGCACGCCAAGGGCCGAGAAACCGCCCTCGTGATCAATACCGGTGACGTCGAGATCGGTCAGCTCAGTGGCCTCCCAATCCATATTGTCGTCGTCGTGGTCGCCACGGGACCAGTCGTCGCGGCGGTGATCCGAGCGGTCTGGCCAGCGGTCATCACGGCGATCATCGCGCCAGCTGTGACGGTCCTCACGCCAGTTTCGGGAGTCCCGGCGGTCGAAGTCACGGCCGCCATGATGGCGATCCCAGCGGTCATCGCGGTCGCGACGCTGCCCACGACGGTCCTCACGCCAATCGTCACGATCCCACGACGATCCGCGACGGTCGTCACGCTTCCAATCACGATTGGCGTGGTGGCCCGGTCGACGCGATTTGTGGGAGCGGAACTCGCCGTCATCGGGCCACCTGCGGTCGTCGCGACGATCCCAATCACGGCGGTCGTAACGACGGTCCTGACGGCCATCAGACCACTCATGGTTGCGTCGATCCTGGGAAAAACGGCGGTCTTTCCTGCCGGCATCGTCGCGGCGTGTATCATCTCGCGGAGTCCACGCCTCAAAGTTGCGGCCACGCGAATCGGTGTGCCCGTTGCGGACACCTCCCCTAGTACGTGGCTTGTGCCCGCGGGCAGCTCGCTCAGCTGCGGTCCAGCGGCGCTTCGGGCTGCCGTCAGCCTTGAAAGATTTGGGATTGCGTTTTTTGTTGCTCAATGGGGTGTTCCCCTCATGGTCAGCGGACTCCTCGGCCAGGGGCGACCGGCATCACTGCACACAAACGGCGCAGTGCCACTAACGGGGGTCGCGGAATCTGACCGCAGCACGCCGAACCCAAAGCGGGTCTCGGTGATGGAATCCTGGATGGCTGTCTGTCTCGATGGCTGGGCGAATAGCTGCCGTGCAGGTGAATGCAATAGAACCGGAGCCGGTAACCCCGCCACGCCCTCAAGGCGCATCGAGCAACTGAAACGCATCATAGGTTCGAACGAATCGGGCCGTCGCCAACGTCAGCACTCTACCCAAAAAGGTCGTATCGACGAAATCGACCGCATTCCTCAACGAACGTCAGTCGCTGATGGTCGTGTTCCACGAGTAGGGCCGGTGGATCGTGGCACCGAGGGTGGAACCAACCATGACCGATCCCACGAGCGCAGCCACAACCCACCATCCGCTGTGAACCAGATCCATCGTGCCGGACATGATTCGACTGGTGGCCAGCAAGGCGAGCAGCGATCCTATCGTGCCAGCGATGACCGCGACGACACACGTCATGGCGACCTCGAAGAAGATTACACCGTCCACCCAGCGCGGTGTCAGTCCGAGGCGTCGCAGGTGCGCAGTGAGTCGCCTCTGCGCCAAACGCTCGTCTCGGGCCAGGGAGCCAGCCATGATGACCGTCATCATGGTGAACAGCCCGGTAGCGACGAGGGTCGCCGCGGGTAAGGGAACCTTGGGCGCCATTCGTGGGGCCATGACATAAGACGGGTCAATGTGGTGCGTCGTAGCCCAGTGGTAGGCGGTGTCCTCCTGGTTTGGGCTCAGGCCGACATATAAGAATCCCCTGCTCACCGACGAGTCACTGGACTTAGCTGGTGGGGTATACCCATGCCCGATGACCTTAATCTGGCCAAGCCAGCCAAGATCTCTGGGCACAGTGATTTCGGCGTTGGAGGCCTGCTCATCGGTAGTGACCCGCAAACTTCCGGCCATTTGCAACTGACGACGCTGCCCATCAGTCAGGGGGAAAATACTGGCGACGTCGTCGACGTTATGAAAGGCCCACCACGCCACAGAATTGCCAGCGCGGTCGTCGCTAGAACCGTATGTCATCAGCACTTTACGGGCACCGTGTAAGTCGTCGTCGAACTGCTTGACGAGATTGCCGGGCAGGGAAGGGGAGAACCCCGGCTCTGCCAGAAAGTAGGCCATACCGTGCGGGATACCCGTGGAACTAGTGGCATTCATCTGTGCGAACAGTGAGGCGACAATAAGCAGACCTGTAGCAGTAGCGGCAACAAGCCCTGCCGTGAGCCCTGCGAACAGTCCGTGCCATGAACCCCGAGAGCGAAGGGCACGAGACGCGGCGAGCCTGCGGCCCGGTGAAACGTCGCGTCCTGAGACCAAAGCCAGTAACCACGGTGCCACCAGTCCTGCCGCCAACGACGAGAGCGCGGAAACGATGGCCACCGAAATCAGCGAGGCTTTCGCTGCCACTGAAGCCCATACCAAGAGGGCGCAGGCCACGATAGCGCCGCTCCATGCCAACAGACGAGCCATTTTCACATTGATGCGTTTGCCATGAACCTTGCGTTCCCGCTGACTGCTCGGGGTAACCATGACGACGGCGGTCACGATGGCGGCACCCAGGCAGGTGACAGCGCTCATAGTGGGTGATGAGACAGGTGACAGCGGGTTATCGGAGAAACGGGCCAATAATGGCCGAATAGCTATGACGAGCAGCTCACCAGTAACAAGGCTTGCTGCCGCAGTAGCCATGCTCATGAACAATGTGACGACTCGCAGCGACAGAGCTAGTTTGCGACGCGGCACGCCCATGGCAGTAAGAGGTGCGATGATTCGGCGCGCCGACGTTGTGGCGGCCGCAGCAGCCAAACCCGCCCCCAAGCCGGCGACGAGAAACCAAGCCAGATACTGCTCGACGATTTTCTTTCCAGATAGCGGTGCAAATTCCTTGGAGAGGAGTTGCTCCCTCGTTGTACATGCATCAGAATCGAGAGGATCGGAGCCCAAATCGTCATTAACCTTGCTGCACGTTCCAGCTGAATCAGACGAGGTAAAGAAAATAAGATAGTTTCCACTCAACCCAGATATTTTAGCCTGTTTTTGAGTCAGAGGCCACGCCTGCCATGTTCCAGAGCGAGCCAGAATTTCACGAGAAGACTTATCGAACGTTGCCCCAACTGTTCCGACGATAGTGAGATCGTAGTTCCCAGGCTCCAGGACGAGCTTATTCTTGCCACCGATCCCTTGCCTCAGGGATGGAGTAACAACAATTTCAGAGGGTTTTGTAGGCCATTTTCCAGAGATTAAAGCGTATCTTCCCTTAGTATTGATTCCCGGCATGCTGGATTCCTGATAGAGAACCTCCTCAGGCAATCCCTTCACGGAAACTTGAGTTTCGAGATATGGATTGATTTGGCGGACTTTCCATCGATTAATAGGCACGGTAGGAGATGACGACCCAGCAAGAACTGAAAATCCTGGACTTACCAAGCCATCGGCTGCCCCGAGCGTCGATGTCACCGATTGTTCCGGGCTCAGGTTGATGGAACGATTCACCCCGAGGCTGACGGTCATGATAAGTAAAGCAACAGCCATAGGAACCATGCGCAACCAGCTTTTCCGGGAGCGCAACATCAAGGCAGCCAGATTCCACACCCACATCAGCAGGAATCCTCCAGGTGACCATCGACCAATTCGCAGGATCGGTGCGCATATTCCTTGGCTGTAGGGTCATGAGAAGAGAGCACGACGGTGCGACCCTTCTCATCTTCAGCAAGTGCGCGCAGCAGCTCAAAGACCATCTGGGAATTGCGCCGATCGAGCTGGCCAGTAGGCTCATCGGCTAGCAGTATTGGACGGTCTCCAGCTATGGCGCGGGCTATCCCGACCCGTTGGGCTTCACCACCGGATAGCTGTCGAGGATAGCGATCCTGGAGGTGGGCGATCCCAACCCGTTCGAGAGCCTCGATCGCCATAACGCGGGAACGAGAGCCGAATCCACGAACTCGAAGAATGAGTTCGACATTCTCCCGAACCGTGAAATCGACGATGAGGGAGTGCTCTTGGAAGATCATTCCGATGCGGTTAAGGCGAATATCGTCGCGCTCGGACGTCGACAGGGAATAAATGTCGCTACCTTCAACGAACACCGTTCCCGAGGTCGGCTTCAGTAAGCCTGACATGATGTTGAGCAATGTCGTCTTCCCTGATCCGCTCACCCCATGCAGCAGGGTCATTACCCCAGGCTGCATGGAGACGGTGACGTCATCCAGGACGAGATTGCGATTGTGCGTGGTCGAGAAATTGTGAGATACCCCCGATACGACGATTGATCCACCGCCAGCACTGACCTCCATGACGATGGCGGTGGATCGATCCGAGGGAGACCGCCGACTCAACACCCGCGCCCAAGAGCGAAGGATGATGCCTGATTGTCGTCATACCACCAGAAATAGGGGTCATCAGTCTTGGGGCTATAATCCCAACAATGACCTCTTTGATGTGCATCGTACCAAAATGCAGCTGACCAGTTCGTGTGATTCTTCACCGAACTCAGTGTATCATTATTGCCCTTGCTAATATTCCAACTTCCAGTCGTTATTCGATATCCGATACGCGCCTTGTAATCTGGCTCAGCGAATAGCTCAAGGCTACTAGAATGAGCCACAGAGGGCGCGACAGCAAAACTCCCCCCTAACATGACAATGAGGACTCCTACGCTCACTAATTTGGGCAATCGAATCATGATGACTCCTCGTTGAGTAGGTTGTGGATATCCGCAACCTGACAGACAGCTGCCGTTAGGATAACCTACGCATATCTGACGTGGCAAGGGACGACCAGGCTCACACAACGTCCCCGCGAACCGCAGGTGATCTCGTCACCCCGAGTTCACCACCCCGACACCGCGACCCCGCCAAGATGTCGCGTGTCCCGGTTACCATGAAGTTGTGCGTGTTGCGATCATCACGGAGTCATTCCTGCCCCAGGTCAACGGGGTGACGAACTCAGTACTGCGGGTTCTGGAGCACCTTAGCGCCCATGACCACGATGCCATCGTGCTCGCCCCCGGTGATGCCCAGACCCCACACGAGTACGCCGGATTCCCCGTCATTCCGTTAGCTTCCCTGCACTGGCCGGGTTACCAAGACGTCCGTGTCTCCACTAGCCCGCAGTGGACGATGGAACGTTACCTATCGGAGTTCGAGCCTGACGTCGTGCATCTGGCCGGACCATTCATGATTGGGTATAAGGGCGCCATGGCGGCAGCCTCCCTCGGTATACCTATAGTGGCGATCTATCAGACCGATATCCCCTCCTACGCGGGCCGCTACGGGCTGGGCAAGCTCGAGTTCTACGGCTGGTACCGCGTGCGTCAGATTCACTCCCTCGCTGTGGCGACTTACGCACCCTCCACCTTCTCCCGCGACCAACTCGTCAGCCATGGCGTGCCCCGGGTAGACATCTGGGGACGTGGCGTCGACAAGATGCGATTCCATCCGTCAAAGCGCTCCCAACAACTGCACGATGAATGGGCTCCCAACGGCGAGGTAGTCATCGGATATATGGGGCGTCTAGCTGCCGAGAAACGGGTCGCCGATATGACCAACCTCGCTGACATCCCCAACACCAAGCTCGTCATCGTCGGAGATGGCCCGGCTCGCGCCGAGGTGGAAAAGCAGCTTCCTCATGCTGTTTTCACCGGCGGTCTCGGCGGGGAGGACCTCCCCCGTGCCGTCGCCAGCATGGATGTGTTTTGTTCGACGGGCGAACTCGAGACCTTTTGCCAGGCTGTCCAGGAGGCCAAGGCCTGTGGCCTCCCAGTCATTAGCCCGCGCAAGGGCGGTCCCATCGACCTCATTGACCCGTCTCGCACTGGGTGGCTTTACGAGCCTGGCGATATGACCGACTTCCGCTCTCGCGTCGTCGATCTCGTCGGTGACGACTACAAGCGACACGCCATGGGCATAGCAGCACGAGCGTCAATCGAGAACCGCACCTGGGAGAACCTGTGCGCCGAACTCGTCGAGCACTACAAAGAAGCAATTCGGCTAGCTGGACGCTCAACGAGGATTCGTGCAGTCCTCTGACACCCCTTTTGGACGTCCCGGTCTGGTGCGAAACCGGGGCTCATCAGCGTGACAGAACCGTTGTGACGGTTCCGGGCAGCAATTCGGCAATTTGGTCCGGAGCGTACGGCCCTGGCATTGAAATAGCCGTGGCGGCTTGCATTCCGGCGGCGCATAGAGCCGCGTCGTCAGCAGGTAGTCCGGCGGCCATGAGAGTGCCGCACATTCCGGCCAAAACGTCACCAGACCCAGCTTGAGCGGTCCATGCGGGACCAGGAAGAGCGGCACGAACGCCCCCGTCAGGACGGGCAACCCATTGGATAGAGCCTTTCAGCAGGACGGTCGCGCCGAACCGCTGAGCGGCACGGACAGCCGAGCCTCGCGGATCGGCTACTACCTGACTGCGCTCTATCCGCAGCATTCGGGCCAGCTCCCCAGCATGGGGCGTAAGTAGACATCCCTCCGGCAACTCTGCCGGGAGGAGGGCCAGGGCATCAGCGTCGATCACCATGGGGACACCTTCAGCAGCCCGTTGAATAAATCGGTCAGCGTTGCCATCGTGAGTGCCCCAACCAGACCCAATAACCCAGGACTGAACGCGACCCTCACCAATAACAACGGACGGAGCCCGGCTCAGAATGAAAGTCATGATCGCGCTTGGCCCAGAAAATCGCACCATTCCCGGGCCAGTGCGCAACGCTCCGAGAACGCCGAGCACAGCAGCCCCCGGGAACTTCTCAGATCCGGTATCGATGCCGACGACCCCGCGAGAGTACTTGTCGTCAAGCGCGCCAGGTACCGGCCACAACGACGCCATCTCGGCGAGATCGCAATACTCATCGACATCATCGAGACACTCGCCATCATCGTCGACAAAGTCGAGACCGATGTCATGAACCTCCAGCTCTCCGCAATAGCGGGCAGCCGGGTGAGCAATATGGCACCACTTGAGGCTGGAAAAGGTTATGGTGTAAGCGGCGTGAACACAGGACTCCACCTCACCAGAATTCGCATCTAGGCCCGATGGTAGATCGACCGCAAGCACTGGGATCTGACGAGCACGCAACCAGGTGTCGATTCGCTCTAGAGACTGCGGAATACCTGGACGACCTCCAATGCCGAGAACAGCGTCAATCGCGAGATCGTACGAGTGACTGGTGACCTCTCCGAGTGACACCCGGATGCAACCAGCGTCGAGCGCAGCAGCCATGCCAGCCTCGTGCGGTTGACCCATGACCTGAGCGAGTTCGACCCGCCACCCGCGCTGGGCCAAAGCCGCAGCCGCGAACAGCCCGTCACCGCCGTTACTCCCACTACCAACTAAAACGAGTACACACTGGGACGCTGCCCAATCAGGCATGATCTCATCGATGGCACCGCCGAGCAGAAGCTCCTGAGCTTTTCGTGCGACGGCCTGAGCGGCAATGTCCATGAGGTCTTGTCCCGGGTGAGCATCAAACCACCTCTCCTCAGCTGCTCGGGTGGCCTCGGCGGTACAGACACTTGCCATGACGATCCCCCTTCAGCCCCGCCCGGGGCTCTCGCTGCAAATTGGTATTCATTCAACCACGATGACAGGAGCGGGCTGGGGAGGCACGACTTAACTTTCGCAGACCACCATCGCCACCGCGACACCGGCATCGTGGGTCAGTGAGAGATGAACCCTACGCACACCCAACTCCTCGGCGCGTCGAGCCAGCGATCCACGAAGTTCGAACTTCACAGCTTCACCGTCAGTGACCACCTCGCAGTCTTGCCAGGAAAGTCCTTCTCCTCCACCCAACGCCTTGTACAGGGCCTCCTTAGCGGCAAATCGGGCAGCCTGAGAGCGCGCCGGCATCACAGCCTCAGTATGAGTGAGCACCTTGCGGACCATCCCCGGGTGGCGTTGTACAGCAGCCTCCCACCTGGAGATGTCGCAGACGTCCACCCCGATTCCGATGATCATAGGGTCAAGATTAGGGGTCCGGTCAGTTCCGAGCACCTGGCGACTGCCGCCCGACGTACGAACGGCACATCACCAAAGGTGCCCCCTCCCCCTCCCCCCGGGGGCACCTAGTCTGAGTGAGCTCACTCCACCGTGACGGACTTGGCCAGATTCCTTGGCTGGTCAACGTCATGACCCTTGGCGGTGGCCAGTTCACAGGCGAAAGCCTGCAATGGTACTGCGGCTACCAACGGTTGGAGCAGGGTTGAGCAAGCCGGAAGTCCGACGAAGGTGTCAGCGTACGGTTTGACGTCGTCGTCCCCTCGCTCGGCAAGCACGATCGTCCTAGCGCCACGGGCACGGATCTCCTGGATGTTCGAGACCACCTTGTCATGAAGCTGATCTCGCCCCTTCGGTGGCACAACGACGAAGACCGGGGTGCCCTCCTCGATGACGGCTATGGGGCCGTGCTTGAGCTCGCCAGCAGCAAAACCCTCGGCATGCATATAGGCGATCTCCTTGAGCTTGAGAGCACCCTCAAGGGCCACTGGGTAACCGACGTGGCGCCCAAGGAAGAACACCGCTTCCTCTTCTTTCGCCATCACACGAGCCAACTCATAAACCGGTTCGATCTCGTCGAGAACTTCCTGAATCTTGCCAGGCATCTGGTCGAGCTCAGACATGACGCCGCGGATTTCGTCTCCGTACTTCATGCCACGCACCTGAGCCAAGTAGAGGCCCAGCAGGTAGCAGGCGACCACCTGGGTAAGGAACCCCTTGGTTGAGGCCACGCCAATCTCGGGGCCAGCGTGGGTGTAGATAACAGCATCGGACTCGCGGGGAATCGTCGCGCCGCTGGTGTTGCAGATCGCGATGACCTTGGCATGCTGCTCACGAGCATGTCGGATGGCCATGAGAGTATCGGCCGTCTCACCAGACTGGGAAACTGTCACGACGAGCGTCATCGGGTCGATGATCGGGTCGCGGTAGCGGAACTCACTGGCCAGATCGACCTCGCACGCGACCCTCGTCCAGTGCTCGATGGCGTACTTGGCAACCATGCCGGCGTAATACGCCGACCCGCATGCGACGACCACAATCTTGTTGATGCGGCGCAACTCCTCCGGCGAGATATGCACTTCGTCAAGGACTAGATCACCACGGTCGGACCAGCGACCCAATAACGTATCGGCCACAGCACGTGGCTGCTCGAAGATCTCCTTGCGCATGAACCAGTCGTGACCCTGCTTCTCAGCTGCTGACAGGTCCCAGTCGACGTGATAAGGGCGGGCCTGGCTGGGGTTGCCCTCGAAATCAGTGACGGTGACCTCGTCGGGGGTGAGCACAACAATCTGGTCCTGGCACAGTTCGAGGGCCTCGCGGGTGTGCTCCATAAACGCTGCGACATCAGAGGCTAGGAAATTCTCTCCCTGCCCCAGCCCGACGACGAGCGGAGAGTTGCGACGAGCGGCCACCACTGTGTCAGGGGCGTCCGGGCTGACGGCCACCAGTGTGAAAGCTCCTTCGAGTCGTGACGCCACCGCCCCCATGGCCTCTGTCAGCGAGGACCTTCGCTGCATCTCCAAAGCGAGCATGTGAGCGGCAGTCTCGGTGTCAGTCTCCGACGAAAAAGTGATGCCCTCGCTCTCAAGCTCAGCGCGCAGCGCGGCGAAGTTCTCGATAATGCCGTTGTGAACGACTGCGACGCGTCCGTCGAAGGACATGTGGGGGTGGGCGTTCTCGTCAGTGGGAGCGCCGTGGGTGGCCCACCGAGTGTGACCGATACCTTGAGTGGACTCTGAGAGCGGATGGACTGCCAGCTCCTCTTCGAGGTGAGTTAGCCTGCCCGACTTCTTGGCTCGGTACAAGTTTCCGTCCGCCACGACCGCCAAACCGGCCGAGTCATATCCTCGGTACTCAAGACGCCGGAGCCCGTCGATGATGACGCGTTCAGCCTGCCGATGGCCGCAATAACCAACAATTCCGCACATGGCAAGAAACGTACATGAATCATGAGCGGGTCCGCGACTTGAAACGCCTTAACGCTTGAACAACACCCCGCACGACCATCTGCACGTATGCGCTACTTCGCTATCTGAGGCCTCCCGTGACCCCGACGATTCATAGAATCAAACTCACATCCTGCATCGACGCATATGGAGAAAACATGAAAAGATCGAAGAGGATTGCAGCAGCCCTGACCTCGCTGACGACCATCGTGGCAACCGCCTTCGCGACCATCTCGGCAGCCCAGGCGCACGCCGCTGACAGCGACACTTCAGTTCCGCCGGAAATCACTATGCCCGGCAGTCCGGACGGTATTCCATCTGCCGGCAACGGCCCGATCAAACTGTTCACCTATCCTGCTTCTGTTTACGCCTTGGTCCACCCTGGCACCAACCCGCAGGGGGCCAACAATTTCAGCTGCAAACCGCGCGAAGGTCAGAACCCCGTCGTCCTGCTTCCCGGCACCAATTCCGACGCCTATGCGTCATGGTCGATGTACGCGCCGAAGCTCACCAAACTCGGCTATTGCGTCTTCTCCCCCAACTTCAACGGACTCAAGCTGCTGCCAAACTTCGCCTATACCGGTGATATCCGCGTCTCTGCGAAGGCCGTCTCCGGCTTCGTCGACCGTGTCCTCACGGCCACCGGATCCAAAAAGGTCGACCTCATCGGGTGGTCCCAGGGTGGCGGCCCGCTGCCAAACTACTACATCACCAAACTCGGCGGGGACAAAAAGGTCAGCAAGCTCATCGCCCTTGCCCCGTCGAATCACGGCGTCGGACCCCGAGCCGTCTCAAGGTTCGTGAACGAGTCCATCTCTGAGGCCAGACACAAGAAGATCGAGGCCACCTTCGCCAAAGCCCACATCGCCAGCTATGAGCAGCAACTCGGCTTCTCCAACTTCAACAAGGAGCTCTATGGCAACGGTCCGGTGACACGCCCCGGCGTCAAGTACACAGTCATCGAAGGCCGCTACGACGACGTGGTCGTGCCATTCACCAACGCTTTCTTGAACGAGCCTGGTGTCAAAAACATCCTCGTTCAGGACACCTGCCGCAACGATCACGCCAGCCACGTCAACTTCACCTATGACGTGAACGTCTACCACATGGCCGTTAATGCCCTAGATCCCGATCACGCACAACCAGTGACCTGCGTACCCCAGCCGTTCATCGGCTAATCGTCTGATACCGCCCCATCCTGATTGTGGGGCCAGCATCACACCCCCTGCGGACGCGATAACCCCGCAGATACATCTGAGGAAATCCATGAAGAAAAACTGGTTACTTACGACCCTCCTTACCACAGTGATGATCGCCATGGGCACGACGACCACCGCCGTCGCCAGCCCGCCTACCGACATCACTCCCGAACATCCAGGCGGGGTTACCGCGCCTCACAGCCCTGAGGGAATCCCCTCGAATAATGAGGGGCCAAGCATGCCCAGCTGAACCTCTGCAATCAGGTTCGCCAAGAAAAACCCCGGCGCAAAGGTCCCGGGCACCAACGACTTCGCCTGCAAGCCGAGGAAAGGCACCCATCCCGTCGTGCTCATCCCGGGCACATCCGAGGACGCCTTCATTACGTGGTCGTACTACGGTCCCCGCCTCAAGGCAGCAGGATTCTGCGCCTACACGTTCAACTACAACCCGGAAACGCATCCGCTTGTGGAAGCTGCTGAGACCAGCGGCAACATCTACTCCACGGCAGCCTTTATGGCCCACTTCGTTGATAGAGTGCTCAAGACAACCGGCGCCCAGAAGGTCGACCTCATCGGCCATTCACAGGGCGGCGGCCCCCTGCCACGCGCGTACATCAAATATTACGGAGGCGCCAAGAAGGTCCATCATCTCGTCGGTTTAGTTCCTTCCAACAAAGGAACAAGCATGCTCGGCCTGGAAAAGTTCCTCAATGCACGTGGAAACCCGTTCAACACTATCTTTAATGCCGCAGCACAGTTTCGAAATCTAGAATCCCTGCCCCAACAGATGCAAGACTCCACATTCCTCAAGGAACTCAACGCAGATGGAATGACCGTCCCCGGCATCACATACACCGTCATCGCCACTCGGTTCGACAACCGAGTATTTCCGTGGACGAATACCTTCATCAATGAGCCCGGGGTCAAGAACATCGTCATCCAAGACGTCTGCCCCTTGGACCACAGCGCCCATACGAATATCTCCTATGACCCGATGACCCTCCAGATTGTCATCAACGCCTTGGACCCCGAACGGGCCGCCCCGGTCATCTGCACCATTCGCCCATTCAGGCCCAGGTAGTTCGCCGGCAAGACATTCGATGGGCATGGTTCGACGCTACTGGCAAATATGCCCACCAATGACACATTAACCACGTCCCCAACGTCGCGGTGAAGTACAGTCACTACGACCAACCATTCGGAGGCGCCCGATGAACTTGACCCCCACCACCCCCGTTGACGACGACAACACTGAACCGGGGCCGTTCATCGAATTATCGCGAGAATCGTGGGCCGCACTTTCGGACTCGACCGAGATCGATATCGACGAGGCCACCCTGGACCACATCCGTGGTCTCGGCGACCCCACTAGTCACCGCGACGTCGTCGAGGTGTACCGCCCGTTGACCCAACTCATCCACCTGTACTGCATGCACACGGGCGCCCTCTTCGACGCCTCCAATAACTTCCTCCAACTCACCCGCCACGGCATGAAGCGCACCCCCTTTGTCATCGGGATCGCTGGGTCGGTGGCCGTTGGCAAGTCGACCGTGGCTCGTCTGCTACGGGAGCTCCTGGGACGTTCCCCGCGCCGTCCGGTCGTGGACCTCGTGACGACCGACGGATTCCTCTACCCCAACCGGGTACTCGAGGAACGCGAGCTGCTTTCCCGCAAGGGATTCCCTGAATCCTACGACCGCAAGGCGTTGCTGAGGTTCGTCGTCGATGTCAAGTCCGGGATGCCTGAAGTCACCGCACCGGTTTACTCTCACGTCACCTACGACATCGTGCCCAACCAGCAACTCGTCGTCCGGCAACCCGACATCCTCGTCATTGAGGGGCTTAACGTTCTACAGCCACCACGACGGCGCAGCAGTGGGACAATGGGACTGGCCCTGAGCGACTTCTTCGACTTCTCGGTATACGTCGATGCTGAGGAGGCCGACATCATCCGGTGGTACATCAACCGGTTCCTCACCCTGCGGCAAACCGCGTTCACCGACCCCCACTCGTTCTTCGGTGAATACGCACGGATGCCCGACAACGAGGCCATCACCATCGCTAAGGAGATCTGGGACACCATCAACGGCCCGAACCTGGTGCAGAACGTGCTGCCCACCCGCGGCCGGGCTACCGCGATCCTGCATAAGGGTCCCGACCACGAGGTCCGCAATGTGTGGATCAGGAAGGTTTGAGTCGGTGCCGTCTCCTCGGACCTGACCCTCAGAGGCCCTACCGGTCACATGACATGCCAGGGGGAACGGATCCGCGACTCGCGACGCCGACAAGGCCTGGTCGATCTGCCCCTCGCAGCCCGGCGGCGCTACCACAACGCGATCCGACGCCTCGATCCCCACAACCACGCTGTCACCGAACTCGTTGGCGATGGGGCGCCCCGCTTCCTTCGCCAACGGCCATGACGACACCAGCCACGACTAGGACGTCACCGTCGCGGGAGAAAGAAAGCTCACCAACAAGGGCCGACGCCAATCTTTCGGTGCCGAGACGATATGCCGCGTCAAGGTCTTTGACCTCGGCCAGTGCGGCGTCGTTGAGCAGCTCAACGTCGCCGTCGAACCATGCCAAAGCGACAACCAGCCCGGGGACGGTCTGGCCAGTAACGTTCGAGACGAAAGGCCGCGCGTAGTCGAAGCTGCGTCCGGCGCGCTCCTGATTCCCCACTACTTTGACGACGACGTGCGCAGCGAGGGTGGCGTCGGTCAGGCGAGTGGCACCGTCGAAAAGAGACCGCACCATCCGCGTGACAAGCTCGTCGACGACCAGCTCCCAGTCGTCACGGTGATGGCCACCCAACTCCTCAGCGATCGGAACTAGCGGGATATCACCGATAGCAGTCGTAGCAACCTGAGACATCAGCGTCGATGCCCATGGCCGTCAAAGGCTCCTCGACCATCGATCGCAGACGGTTCGCCGCCCCGACGTCCAGACCGGGCAGGTCGGCATCTGGGCGGCGACGAAAGACACTCACAACGCCAGGCTCATCTTGACGGTCTCGGCCAACTCAGAGCAGATCTGATCAGCTTCCTCCTGGGTACCAGCCTCGACCATGACCCGCACGACCGGCTCAGTACCCGACGGACGCAACACCACTCGACCGGCGTCACCGAGCTTCTGGTTAGCGTCAGCAACCGCTTTATTAACGTCTGGATCGATACCAGCTCGCAACTTGTCGACGCCACGCACATTGATGAGCGCCTGCGGCAGACGGGTCATCACCGAGGCGAGCTCCTTGAGGGTCTTGCCGGTACGAGCGACGCGCGCAGCCAGGTGCAAACCGGTAAGAACACCGTCACCAGTGGTTGCGAACTCACTCATAATGACGTGCCCGGACTGCTCACCACCCAGCGAGAACCCATTGGCGTTCATCGACTCGAGGACGTAGCGGTCACCCACCTTGGTCTGATCGACGTGAATATCGTGCGCGCGCATTGCGATGATGAGGCCAAGGTTGCTCATGATCGTCGCGACAACGGTGTTGGAGGCCAGACGGTGGTCCTCCTGCAAAGCCAACGCGAGAATCGCGATGATGTGATCCCCATCGACGATATTGCCTTCGTGGTCGACAGCCAGGCACCGATCAGCGTCACCGTCAAAGGCCAATCCCATGTCAGCCCCAACCTCAACAACCTTGGCCTGCAGCTTCTCCGGGTGGGTGGAACCGCACCGCTCATTGATGTTGAGGCCATCGGGCTGGTCATGAATCGCGATGACCTCGGCACCCTGAGTAGTGAAGGCAGCCGTCGCCGTATGGAAGGAGGCACCGTTTGCGGTGTCGAGGACAATCTTCATCCCCTTGAGAGTGTCTTGCTGGCGCAGCGAGCGCACCAGGTGATCGACGTAGGTGTCGACAGCCTGCGGGGTGTAGCGGATACGTCCTACCTTGTCGCCAATAGGGCGGGCCCACGGCTCACCCATACGCTGCTCAATGGCGTCCTCAAGATCGTCGGGAAGTTTCACGCCTCCGCGGGAGAAGAACTTGATGCCGTTATCAGGCATGGGGTTGTGAGATGCCGAGAGCATCACGCCCAAATCAGTGCGGTACTCGTTGACGAGGTAGGCCGCCGCGGGAGTCGGGATCACGCCGACGCGCAACACGTCAACACCGGCGCTGGCTAACCCAGCGCAGACAGCGGCCTCGAGGAATTCGCCGGAGGCGCGAGGATCACGTGCTACCAGCGCGGTAGGTTGGCGGTGTCCGAAAGCACCCGCCTCGCCCAGAACGTGCGCGGCCGCGACCGAAAGGTCAAGGGCCAACTCGGCGGTGAGGTCTTGATTAGCCACACCGCGCACTCCGTCAGTTCCAAAAAGTCGTGCCATGAAGTTTCACTTTACCCACCGCTCACGCCAAGTGAGCGGACCACCCGCTGAGCGTGGGCATTTCGAGTGACTCGGTGGTAGAGGCCATGTCACCCTGTGCAACAGCCCCACCAGTCCATCCAGGAAATCACGACAGATAGTCCCACGCCCGTGAGACCCCGAAAAACGCCTCGGGGTGGTTCTCCCCTGAGGGAGAACCACCCCGAGTTCCAGAGAAAGACCGGATCAACGCTTCGAGTACTGCGGAGCCTTACGGGCCTTCTTGAGTCCAGCCTTCTTGCGCTCTTTGACGCGGGCGTCGCGGGTCAGCATGCCGGCCTTCTTGAGGGCCGGACGTGAGGCCTCGGCGTCAACGTTATTGAGCGCACGGGCGATACCCAGACGCAGCGCACCGGCCTGTCCGGTGACGCCGCCACCACCGATGCGGGCGATGACGTCGTAGGCACCCTCAACACCAGCGGTGGTGAAGGGCTCGGTCACAATCTGCTGATGGACCTTGTTCGGGAAGTAGTCCTCCAGGGTGCGGCCGTTGATCTTCCATTGGCCAGAGCCGGGGATGATGCGGACGCGGGCGATGGCCTCTTTGCGACGGCCGGTGGCAGCACCGGGAGCGATCATGGCGGGACGCTTGGAATCGCCGGCAGCCACGGTCGGGTTGGAGTCGGTGCGGTAGGCGATCTCACGGTCGCCTTCGGTGAACGGGGTGACCTCGGTGTTCTCGAGGTTCTCGGTTGGGGTGTCAGTCACTGTCACAATCCTTCGTGGGCGATCACTGGGCGATCTGGGTGATCTCGTAAGGCTGCGGGTTCTGCGCAGCATGCGGATGCTCAGGGCCGCCGTACACCTTCAGCTTCTTGAGCTGCTGACGCGACAGCTTGTTTTTGGGCATCATGCCCCACACCGCGCGCTCCACGGCACGGCGCGGGTTCTTCGCAAGCATCTCGCCGATACTGGTGACGCGCAGGCCGCCCGGGCGTCCGGAGTGGTCGTAACGCAGTGAGTCGGTGGCCTTCTTGCCGGTCAGCGCAATCTTGGAGGCGTTGACGACGACGACAAAGTCACCAGTGTCGATGTGGGGGGCGTACTGCGGCTTGTGCTTGCCGCGCAGGAGGTTGGCAGCAGTGGTAGCCAGACGGCCCAGGACGATGTCCTCGGCGTCAATGACGTACCAATTACGCTGCACCTCGCCGGCCTTGGGGCTGTAGGTGGTCACAGGTACCTTCTCGAACTCGGTCCCATACGTAGGATCACGCACAGGGATCTTGCAACGTGGTGGTGCTCTCGGGCGATTCCTTCACTCGACGGCGTGACACGCCGGAGACCGGAACCGCATCACGACATCGCTGTGTCGGACAGGCGGAGCGACCGCGGCGGTCAACTCCCGTTTGCTCGAAGGCAACACGGTCATTTTACACATGTGCCGCGGGAAGAGCGAATCGCCGGGCGGCGGTCGATTCCCGCCCGGCATCTTCCCGGTCAGCACCCGGTGAGGGGCATCCTCACCGGCCGAGTCGATCCAGAGGAAGCAGGCGAGGACGAGTCCCGCCCAGGCCGGATGGCAGAGTCGGCACTCGCTGACGCAGATGGGCCGGACGATCCTCCGAAGCTACTCGGGGCGCTGCCGCGAGCCGCCTCCACCACGACACTTCGCGTCACCGTGTTGCCGAAAAGGTCGCTCGCCTCTACCACGATCCGGTGGTTACCCGCCGACCTCGGTGATCCTGAGAGGGTGGCTGCCAACGAGGTCAGTCCGTTCACCGACATGTCGTTGGTCCAGCGCAGCCCGGCAGGCAACGCACCGCGAAGTCGCCAGGACACCGGCTGGTCACCGGACACTGAGATCCTCACCGGAGTGATCGGGTGCGAGACCGTCACGCGTTGGCGTGCCGGTCCGACCACAGTGAATCGGGGAGCGGTGGCAGGACGCACCAGGTCGTTGTTCTTGACCGCGAAATGCTGGATCGTCGTGTTGCCGGCATAGTCGGTCACTTTCATGACGAGGGTCCCCTGGGACGAGGGAAAGGAATGGAAAGCGGTCGGGTCGTCGGTCGTCGGGGCAGTGCCCCATCCCCCACGCACCGATCCGCCGCGACGAATCGTCGTAAGTTTTCTGGATGTACCGTCCGTCCCCTTCCACATGATCTGGAGGCCGTACCAATCGGGTGAGGTGAGGTTCCTCATGTGGAATCCTGACCGTTTCCTCTCCACAACGATGTCGTCGAGGGTCACCGGCGCGGCCCAAGAGTCATGGGTGTGACCGCGATAGCTCAATCCCAATCCGTGACCGGCCGTCACCGTGAGGTCATAGGGGTGCCCCTCGCGTATCGGAACCGGCACCTTGGCACCGCCGGCAGCGCAGGGCACGTCGAGGCCGTAGGGCTGGTTGTCGATGTCATCTTTCGCGATGTCGACGAGGTGGACGTCGACGCGGCAGGTCGACGCTCTCACACCCTTGGCGTCCCAGGTGACGTCGAGTACCCCCGGCCTGACAGCATCAGTAAGCAGCTTCGACGCCGTTGCGGTCTCGGCCACCTTGATGTGGCGAGGCTGAGCGGAGTAGTCGTAGCTCACCGTCGAGGGGGCTGACATTTGGCCGTCATGACCCACAGCACGCACCCTGAAGGTGACTTTCCCGGTCTTCTTCGGTACCGCCTTGAGATAGGCAAGATCGGTGTAGCCAGAAGCGAGGTGGACGATCTTGCCGTCCGGGCCCATCGACTCGACGACATACCCTGCTACGTCGTCGAAGGGCGCGGCATGCCAGGACAAGATGGCCTGCCCGTCGTCGTACACCGTGTCGACATGCACCTCACTCGGTGCCGCAGGCACCCCCGAACCGACACGCACTGAGATGGCACCGACATTCATCTGGTAGTCGGGAGCGGGTGCGAACTGCAATCCGAGGGTGGTCAGCGTTCGGCCTGCGAACCGGCCTAAGCGCAGGGTGGAGGTGTGCCAGCCGCCTTTGACACCGCTACCGGGCACGTCAACCGTGACGACGCGCCCCGGGTCGTCAGCGAAGACGAGGGCGGCTTTCATGGTGCCATGGTCCTTCGAGCTCTTGCGGAAGGTGATGGGCATGCTCGTGTCTGCCGTCATGGCCAGGCGGGTCTTGAACAGCCGCAACGTCGTCGTCTTGCTCATCGTCCCGTGGACAACGAGCGATGACCCGCCACGCCACGCTCCGACTTGATGGTACGGCAGGCTGACCGGAGCGCCATGAACGTCCTTGTGTCGGTCCGACGGGCCGTAGTCGAAGTCAACCGACGGACGTGTCCCCTCGGTGTCGATCCACCACTGCCAGCTCGGCAGGATCGACTGGGCGTCCATGTCGGTCCATGATGCAGCGGCCGAGACGTCGCCCGCCGAGTACCACTTCATGCCGTGCCCGGTATTGAAGTCGGTGTGGAACCGTCTCCCGCCGATGACCGAACGAGCCGGAGTGAAGTCGGCGGCCCCTACCCAGGACGATGAGTCCGCTACGCCAACCTCCGGACGGGAATGGCCAGGATGAGCTCCGGTGTCCTTCGGATTCGACGTCACTCCTGAGAAGTACATCCGCTCACGCTCAGCCACCATCCACTGGTAGGGATCCTGTTGGAAGAGTGGTACGTCCTTGTCCGCACCCTTGGGTTTGACCACATCAGCCAGACCTCGCTGGTACATGTCGCTGGGGGTGAAAAGTGCAACGGAGGCCTTGGGGCTGTGATTCCGCCTCGACTCGTAGAGACTCGGCAGTTCGGTCACCGACCGATGCTTGCCGTTGAACCCCGCCTGATTCGCCTCGACACCGAAAAACAAGAACTGGTATGGATCGTATCCTTCAGCCTTGGCCGCCTCGACCGAGCGATCTTGAGTCCCGGGCCAGTTGTAGTTAAGGAACACTGAGTTCATGATCCTGCCGTGGTCCAGCAGACCGGCCTTGGACGAGGACCACGTACCTGGGGTGTTCGTGTACCACTGGGTGTAGAGCCCTTTCGACGTGAGATAGCTCATGAACGGCCGGAACCGCGAGTCCTGAAGGTTCCCCTCCTCCTCGTTGAGGAAGTACCCGTCGTAACCGAAGTACTTAGCCATCTCGACTAGTTTCTCGGCGATGATGTACCCCCGGGATGTCGGATCCTTGTCGAAGGCTTCCTTGAACGTTAGCCCGGGGCGGAAGGCCGGGTCGAAGTAGATCGTCGCGATGGACTTGACGCCGTTGCGATGGGCGGCGTTGGTGTACGCGGGATTCGGAATGTCGACGACACCGAACTCGAAGTTGCGCGTCCGCCAGTCACTGGTGGCAGGGTATAGAGGGACTGTGGAGTCCGTGCGGTTGCTGAGCCGTGCCAGGGGCTCCAGTAGTCGGCATACTGCCAGAAGTTGAGGACGTTATGGGCGAACCCGTCATTGGCACGGAAATTGCCGAAGAAGGAGTTTCCATAGTCGCCCTGCATGAGCATGACCTGGGCCTTGGCATCCAGCTCCGGGTGGGCCTGGGTGGACGGATCGTGAGGGATACGAGGTTGCAGGGGCACCTCGGCACGCAGGTACCGGGCGTAAGGGTCGGTCTGGGGACTCCACGTCCGGATGTCCTGAAGTCGATGCCCAGCGTTGCGGGGTTGGGCCGATGCCAGGGCATGGGCTCCCACGGGTGCTACGGAGTCATCGGCGACGGCAGGGGGCGTCAGGGCCGCGAGCCCCACCAGGGCAGCGACCCCAGCGATGAGCGCTCGTTTCACGGTGTTCCTTTCTACGGTGAAAGCACCACTCATGATAAATCGATTTAGCTCTGCATGGAGGGCGCTCGGGTAATCACACCCGACACGTACCCCTGTCACGACACGGAGTCATATGTTAGATTAGGCTCACCTAAGGTGAAGGGATGTGACAATGACTGCTCCACGACACGGTGAGGCCTCCGACGACTCCGACGCCCCGGAGGACACGGATCGCATCGCATCAGCCCTGTCGCAGCGCTGTTCTTCCCTAGCCCGTCGCATCCTCGGCGGTGCCGGCATGGCCACAATGGTGGCCCACACCATGATCTCTGCCGGTGAAAGCCCAGAGAAGTGGACCTGCGATCTCCAAGCCCACGGCGTTACGGCGTCGGGGCGTTTCGTCGTCGCCCAGCGCTCCCATCCCGCCCAGGCCCTCTGCCAAGTCCCGGCCGGACTGCCCTCTGATGTCCGGCTGGAGATCTCCAAAGACGCCCCAGAACCGGCCATCCGCCTCCTGGCAGCCACCCTCCATGTGCTCGGAACAATTACATGGCTGACCCCCGTCCAAGTCGACTACCTGTTGGCCACGGACGTGCTACCGACAGAGGTATCGATCATCGCTGGATTCGACGACGCCCTCATCGGGGTCGTCGCCCCGTATCGCGCGATCCTTCATGACGCCATGGGCAGTACCGAGATCGACGTCCCCGCTCTCATTGACACCATCCCCGACGACAAAGTGTTCCCGTCCGCCGAGGATGAGCTTTCCGCCTTAGACACCGTTGCCTCACTCGGCAATGCCCACCTCTCGCAGCTGTGCGACGGGGTACGCAAGAAAACTGTATTCGGCTGCAATTGCTGGTCTCGCGCAACTCATCACGCGTGCCCGCACACCGTGGGCCGGGTATTCTGCGCTGACATCGATCGCACCGGATTGACCCTCATGTACGTCAACCCTGACCAGACGGGTGCGATGTTCATACCTTTGGAACAGGACGCGACGTCCCTCACCGAGCTGGAGGCCGCCGTGGCCCGGCTCCCCCTGAACTCGGATCCGGTACGCCCTACGCGTGTCTGACAGCCGGATCCGGGAACAGCGTGGGCCCCTCTCCCCCGAGGGGCCCACGCCTGAATCACGGCGGTCAGTTGTACCGGAGGCGACGTAGTGCGGGAGCATGAGATGCCCGCACGTGGCTCAGCGAGCCTGGTAAGCAGTGCAGCTCGCGGCGTCGCTGATGGCAACCTGCTGGGCAGTGCACATGAGCTTGTCATTGTGGACACACTCAATGCGCTGACATGCACCGACGCGGCTATCAGCTGAGGACAGACCGGCGCGAGCATCGAGATGGGTAACGGTTGCGCACGTGGGCTGCCCAGAAGCTCCACCGACGGTCACCGCGAAGGCGGTGCAGCCGAAATCATTGAAGGCGCAATCGGTAACGGAACAAGAAACAACGGGAGTTGCGGTAGACATGTCGAGACCTTTCATAAATGACCACCGCGTGTCTGACGTCGTCAACAATAAGCACTGAAAATATCGCCCACAAGCAAGGCTAGGCTGATCTCAGATCGCCTAACGACAAGGAATGACGCCTGGAATCAGCGAAGCCTGACCTCTGTTTTCCCATCCTCTTTCTGGCCCTATTTTTCACAACACTACCAATGTCAAAATACTCATGTTCACCAACTCTTGACGTGGATCACCGCTCCATCGCCTCAGCCGGAGAACACTTCCATCACCGCGTCGCTCAGAGTCATCGACTATCATTCGACCCCGTGCGACCCGACCCCGCTCCCCTCGATCCGACCGACGCTTCCCCTGCCCAGGCTCGCCGCCATCAGCCGGGGCTAGGGGTCGAGGTGTCAGCCGGGGCACACCGCTCGGGCGACCGGGTCCGGCGCGGTGTCGTCTCCTTCGTGCGGCGATCCCCCCGGATGAACGTCTCTCAGCAACGGGCCATGAATACCTTGGCCAGCACGTACCTCATCGACGTCCCCCGCGACGCCACCAGCACCTCGGTCGCACCTGGATCCCGTCTAGACCTCCCCGCGATCTTCGGTCGCACCGCCCCGCTTACCGTAGAGATCGGAGTTGGATCCGGCGACGTGCTGGCAGCGCTAGCGGTCGCCCATCCCGAGCGAGACTTCATCGGTTTCGAGGTCTACCTGCCCTCCATCGCAACGACCCTCAACAAGCTCGAGAACGCTGGTGCAAGTAACGCCCGGGTCATCATGGCCGATGCCACAGCAGGGCTGGAACACCTCTTCGGACCCGCCGACCTCGACGAATTGTGGACCTTCTTCGCTGATCCATGGCACAAGAAGCGTCACCACAAACGTCGCATCGTCAACCCCGACACAGCCCGTCTGGTGACGTCCCGGCTGCGTCCGGGCGGTCTGTGGCGTCTGGCCACCGACTGGGACGACTACGCCCACTGGATGCTCGAAGTACTCTCAGCCGAGCCGCTGCTCAAGCCGGTCGACGCCGGGCCGGACGGTTTTAGCCCACGCTGGCCCGAACGGCCAGTGACCCGCTACGAGAACAAGGGGCTGACGGCCGGACGCACCATTCACGACCTCACCTGGCGTCGCGTGGACGAGTCATGACCCGCTGGCGCCTGGACATCGCCTATGACGGGGCGAACTTCTCGGGGTGGGCCACCCAACCCTATCGCCGCACCGTGCAGGGTGAGCTGGAAACGTGGATTCCCCGCGTACTCCGTCTCGACCAGCCCACTCCCCTGACCGTGGCGGGGCGTACTGACGCCGGCGTTCACGCCCGCGGCCAAGTGGCCCACGTCGACCTGCCCGACAACGTCGACACCTCAGCGATGCTGCGTCGGCTGTCCCGGGTCCTCACCCCCGACGTCGCCGTGACGTCGGTGCGCCCCGTCCCCAGCACGTTCGACGCCCGGTTCTCGGCGCTGTGGCGTCGCTACGTTTACCGCCTGTGGGACGAGTCCTCCCGTCCTGACCCGGTGACCCGGTTCCACGTGGCACCCGTGCGGGGACACCTCGACCTCGACCGCCTCAACACCGCCGGCACTTCCCTTCTCGGGCTACGCGACTTCGCGGCCTTCTGCAAACACCGCGAGGGCGCCACGACAATCCGTACCCTCCTCGACTGCCACGCCGAACGGCTCGACGACCCGTGCGGCACCGTCGAAGTGACCGTCCGCGCTGACGCCTTTTGTCACTCCATGGTGAGATCCCTCGTCGGAGCTCTCACCGCAGTCGCCTCAGGGCGGCGCAGCCAAGACTGGCTCGACAACGTCGCAGCCAGTACCTCGCGGGCATCATCAGTGCTCGTCATGCCGGCCTGCGGGCTCACCCTCGAAGAGGTCGGCTACCCCTCCGACGAGGATCTCGCTCAACGCGCTGCCCAAGCCCGTTCCCGTCGAAGCCACAACGACATCTGCGACACCTGTTGGGAGGACCGATGAGCCAATCCAGCCACGACGACCATTCCCCCACCCACTACTTCACCACCCCAGAGGGACCCACCCGCACCCGCACTATCGCCGTCAACGTCTGGGATGATTCCATGACTATGACGACGGCCTGCGGAGTGTTCTCCGGGACTCGACTCGACCCGGGTACCGCTGTCCTTATGCGGTCAGTAACTCCTCCACCATCCGACGGCACGTTCCTCGATCTCGGCTGCGGGTATGGTCCGATCGCCTGTGCGCTGGCCCGGGCCTGCCCCGGCTCCCACATCGTCGCCGTCGATGTCAACGACCTGGCCATCGACTTGACGACCCGCAATGCCAAGGCCCTCCGGGTCGGCGATCGCGTCCACGCCTGCCATCCTGAGGAGGTCGACCCTGACCTTCGTTTCGACGAGATCTGGTCAAACCCGCCGATCCGGGTAGGCAAGGCGGCCTTACACGAAATATTGACAACGTGGCTGGCGCGCCTGAGCGACGAAGGAGTCGCACACCTCGTCGTCGGGAAAAACCTCGGCGCAGACTCTCTCACCAGCTGGCTGTGCGAGCAAGGATTCGACGCGGCCCGAGTCGCTTCCGCGAAAGGATTCCGGGTCATCGACGTCCATGCCTGACCTGGTCGTAAACTAAAATGGTGCTATTAGGAAGCGAAGCCGACAACGACTGGAACCGGCGCTGAACCGTGTCAAGATTGGTGACGAGGACGGCCGACCCGGTCATTGAGATTCCTGTAGCAGCCGCCCCAAGCAGTACGAGGACCGTCCATCCGTGGTCGTGGTGGGCCTGGGCGGCAGGCTGCGGTATCGCCATCAGCCTCACCAATAATCCACTCCTCGTCGTCCTCATCACGGCAGCCGTCACCCTCGTCGTCGCTGTGCGCCGCACTGACGAACCGTGGGCCAGGTCCGCAAGGGTGTATGCCGGCATGGCCTTCACGGTCATCATTATTCGCGTATTCTTTCAAATTCTTATGGGTGGTGACGGGAAGGGAACAGTGCTCTTCCGTCTTCCCGAAGCGTCCCTGCCCAACTGGGCTGCCGGGATTCGCCTCGGCGGGCCGGTCACTGCTGAAGGGCTGGCCGCCACCGGTTACGACGCCCTCCGACTAGCCGGAATGCTGGCCTGCTTCGGTGCCGCCAACTCGTTGGCCAACCCCAGACGCATCCTCAAGTCCGTGCCAGCGGCACTGCACGACATTTCGGTGGCCGTCGTCATCGCGCTATCGGTCTTTCCTCAACTCATCGCCTCGGCGCAGCGGGTCCGACAAGCCCGACGGCTGCGCGGGGACACACGAAAAGGGATCCGCGCTCTGGGAGCCGTGATCGTTCCGGTGTTGGAAGACTCGGTGGAGATGTCGATGTCCCTGGCCCGCGGGATGGAGTCCCGCGGATACGGGCGCACCCATGACGACCGTCGCGTCCGCCCGGGAACCCGCGTTCTGCTCGTCGTGTCCGTGATGGCACTGACCCTGGGGTGCTACGGCGTCCTGGCCAACCCGACCAGATCCTTCAGCACCGACCCGTCAACGTGCGCACCCGGCAGCCTGTGCTCATGGCTCCTGATGGACCGGATGGGTCAGCACATCGGCACCGTGCTCATCGTCGCCGGGATCATCGGGTCGGTCATCGGATTACGGATCTCAGGACGTCGTCTTGGGGTGAGTCGATACCGCCCCGATCCGTGGACCTGGCAGGCGACGGCGTCATGCCTGTGCGGAGCAGTTGCGATAGTCGCCATGATCTGGCTATCCCGCGCCAACCCCAAGGCCATCACCGTCTCTACTTCGCCGGTAGTTTGGCCGCCACTGGAACCAGCAATGCTCCTCCTCGTCGTGGCAGCCGTCTTACCTGGGGTCTTTACCCCCGCACCCCAAAGATCCACCCAGGCTGACCCCGAGCAGGCCGCATCGTGGACATCACGACAAGACGAGGTACCCCAGTCATGAGCGATGTCATCACCCTGTCGAACGTGTCGATAACCCACCCCGGGGCCTCGACTCCGACCCTCAAAAATATCAATCTCGCCGTCGCGGAGGGGGACCTGACCCTGGTCGTCGGGCGCACCGGCACCGGTAAGTCAACGCTGCTGGGGACCCTCAACGGGATCGTCCCACACTTCAGCGGCGGGCGCCTCGATGGCACCGTGACGGTTGCCGGGCGCGACACCCGCACACACCGCCCCCGCGAACTGGCCGACGTCGTAGGTGTCGTCGGACAGAACCCGGTTGCCGGGTTCGTTACCGATACCGTGGAGGACGAGATCGCCTACGGCATGGAGCAGCTGGGCATTTCGCCGTCCGTGATGCGCAAGAGGGTCGAGGAAATCCTGGACCTCATGGGGATTGCCGATCTGCGCCGCAGGGCCTTGCTGAGCCTCTCTGGCGGTCAGCAACAGCGGGTGGCCATCGCCGCCGTTCTGGCTGCCCAGCCTCGCATCCTTGTCCTCGACGAACCGACCAGCGCCCTCGATCCCACGGCAGCCCAGGACGTTCTTGCCTCTATTACCACGCTGGTCCATGACGTCGGCCTGACCGTGATCCTCGCCGAGCATCGCCTAGAACGCGTCATGCACGCCGCCGACGCCCTCTGGTGGCTACCCGGTGATGGCTCGGTCGTCCAAGGAAGGCCCGAGGAGGTGTTGGCCCGCGCCGACGTCGTTCCGCCGCTGGCTGCCCTGAGCCGCGCCATGGGATGGCCGACTGTCCCACTGTCAGTACGCGAAGCTCGCCGTCGAGTCGGTCCACGTCCGGGCCTCCCACGTGCTCCGCAACCCTCCGAAGCGATGACCTGGCCCGGGGGCGGCGACGAGGTATTGCGTTTGGAGACGCTTGGGGTCAATTACGGCCAGGTGCGCGCCGTCGATGCCCTGACGACCACCGTAGAGCGCGGCACCATCACCTGCCTCATGGGTCGAAATGGATCAGGCAAGTCGTCTCTGATGTGGGCGATCCAAGGGGCAACAAAGTCCTCAGGGAGGGTACTGGTCAACCACGAGGGTTCTTGGGCTGCCCCCCGCAAAGCCGACGCCGCGACCGCTCGACGAATGGTGAGCTTAGTACCGCAGTCAGCCTCCGACCTGCTCTACTTACCGACCGTCGCTGAGGAGTGTGCCCAGGCCGACAAGGAGTCCGGGGTGCCTGCCGGCACCACGCGCGCCATCTTGTCCCGTCTCAGGGTGGAATTGCCGGAAGATCGCAATCCCCGGGACATGTCGGAAGGCCAGCGACTGGCCCTCGTCCTAGCGATCCAGCTGTCCAGTCGCCCCGATGTCGTCCTCCTTGACGAGCCCACCCGCGGCCTCGACTACGCCATGAAAACCGAGCTAACCAGAATCGTCAAGGGTATTGCCGCCGGCGCTACTGGCGATCCAGCGGCGGTATTGCTGGCCACCCACGACGTGGAATTCGCCGCAACAACAACGGATCGCACCATCGTCATGGCCACCGGCCACATTGTTGCCGACGGATCCACACGCTCAGTATGCACTTCCTCGCCCGGATTCAGTCCACAAATCGCCAAGGTCTTTCACCCGGCCGACGTGATGACAATCGCCGACGTCGAGAGGCTCGTGAACACCCCGGCAGGAGACCGCCGATGAGCAGGAGGCAGCACGTCGCCGTCCGCACCTCAGCGACCTCTCGAATCCTGCTCATCATCACCGCCATGATGGGGTTGCTGGCCTTCTGCTGGCCGCTCTTCCTCAATCCGGGAGGCGCTGCCGACTATGAGACGCGCACCCCGTTTCTTTTCGCCGCGATCCTGCCCGTGGTGTTGGCGGTAGTGGTCTCGCAACTCAGTTCGGACGGGATCGACGTCAAGGCCCTCGCCATGATTGGTGTCCTCACCGCATGTGGGGCAGCGCTACGCACTATCAGCCCGTCAATGGCAGGGATCTCCTTCGTCTTCATCCTCATGATTGCCGGGGCAAGGGTGTTCGGTGCGGCGTTCGGTTTCGTCCTCGGCACCACGACAATGTTCGCATCCGCCCTGCTTACCGCAGGTTTCGGGCCGTGGCTGCCCTACCAAATGATCGCCTCGGGGTTCGTCGGGCTGGGAGCGGGGCTACTCCCCCGGGCGCGGGGAAGAGCCGAAATCGCCTGGCTATGTGGTTGGGGATTCGTGTCAGCCTTCGTCTACGGGTGGCTGATGGACTTCGCCTTCTGGCCCTTTAACCTCGGCACCAGTACCCAGCTATCTTTCGACCCGCACGCATCTCCACTGACGAACCTGTGGCATTTCGTGTTATTCAACATGGCGACATCCATGGGATGGAATCTGGGACGCGCACTCACTAGCGTGGTGTGCTTAGCATTGCTAGGAGGCCCGATTCTCCGGGTATTACGGCGGGCCTCCCGACGCGCCCAGTTCGTGCCAGATGCAATCAGCCTCGGCACGGAGGAAAACTAACCTACATTTCCGCAAGCGCCTCCGACCCCTCAGGCAGGATCTGTCCGCCATCCACCACACTCGACAGCAACATCATTCACCACGCGGACGCAGGCTTTCTTGTCCCGCACGTCGAGTTGGTAAACATCGAGTCCGTCTTCGCGCGCCTGAGCACACCTTTCCTCGGTCACACCGGTCACGGCGACACGGGCGCCGTGGAGTGCGAGTACCTCCGCAATTCCGCGACCTATTCCAGCGGTTCCACCGGTCACCAGCGCGGTACGACCAGCAAGCAGTCCAGTCATTGTCACTCCTCCAACACCGTTGATCGCAGGAGACACAATTCATGGTAACAAGCTGGCGCGGAAACACCGCGAATCGGTGTCCCCGACCGGATTCAGGCCACCGGAGTGATCTTCGTCAGCACCTTGTCCCAGGTGCGGTCGAGACGCCGCCCGCCTACGACGATCCCGAAGTGCAGCACCAGGAAAGACCATCCCAGCCCGCCAACGAAGGTCAGCAGGATGCTCCACCACGCATGTCCCGAAATCGCCACCAGCACCACGAGGGCAATCATTGGAATGGCAACGAGTATCCCTGCCCCCATACCGAGAAGGGCACCGAGACAACCGGCTCCGACCGACGATCCTGAGTTAAACCCGTTGCCCTTGCGGCTCTCGGCAACTCGCATCGGATTGACGACACTCGTCCACGAGCCGATCCCGGTCGAGAGCAGGAGAACCCCCAAAGCCTCTGCACTCACGACCGGCAGCAACTTCCACTGACCACACCACCAGGAGGCGATGACGGCCAGCGCCAAGCTGACCGGCATGGTGACGAGGAGATACGCAATCGCGCGACCGCGGCGATCCTCCACCCCCGTAACCGATGACTCAATGTGGTGCCACAGAGCCGTTCCGTCGTAGCTGATGAGCGACCCGGCATACATCGGCGTCGCAACGAGCATCGCGGCGAAGGGGATCGCGGTGAAGATGAGAGCCATCTGCGGACCGTGCACCTCGCCCCCACCATGGACGAGCATCGGGGCACTAGCCAGCAACGGGACGAGGAAGGTGTTGAGGAGCAGAGACGTCATTCGGGGGTCCCGCTTCAGGTACCTCAGGGTGCGTCCAGTAATCGCCCCGGTCGGGGTGTCCGGCATCATCCGGTCGATCCCATTCGCCGCCTTTACCTTCTCAACGCTCCCGCCGTCCCCGGTCGGTGCGACGAGGCGACGTGCGACGATGACCTGCCACGCCCACACCATGACAGCGACCGTGGCGATGCTGACGACGAGCTTGATGGCGAAGGCTAGCCAGCGGCCATGGGCAACCTCCCACGGCATTGACCATGCCCAGCCCAACGGGGTCCACCCGATGGTTCGCCCGACGTTGACCGGAACCGTGCGGGTGACTGTGGCGGTCCTCGTCACGACCTGCATCCCGAGGCCTAGACCGCAGCACAACAGCATGACGAGGATCATCATGGTTTCACGGAACCGTCGCTTAGCCATCACAGCCGACATCGCTACCAGCAGGAGATTCGACGCGATCATGGCAGCTGACCATCCCAGCAGGACACCGAGCACAGCCGCCACCATCGCGACAGCTCCGGCGCTCGACCACGCGAGGACGTGCGAGACCGATGCCACAAGGGTGACGACCCCTCCCCAGCTCAATAGCCCGACGACAACGAAAGCGGGCATGAGTTCCCTCGCCCGCCTCGAAAAGACCGCATATCGCGACGGATCTGTGTAGGTGGGCTGAGCACCAAAAAGCACCGGCACAGTGATCCAGAAAACGATCAGCGACGCCCCCGCTACGGCGGTGCTAGCACCGCGAGGGTCGATAGCGAGTTGCCCGGCTGCCCGCACATAGGCGAAACAGTTCCCACCGAGGAACAGGGACACGAGGACCAGGAAGATGAATCCGAAGATCTCGGCCAGCTTGGCACCCTTGCGAAGGGGGACCAGGGTGGTGACCCACTGGTGCTTCAGGATCTGCGCAACCACGTAAGACCCTCCCCCATGTTGGCGTTGCCGCCGACGAGTTCGACGAACCTATTCTGCAAAGACTTGCCCTGGCATACGTCGTCGAGGGCACCAATAGCGTGGAGACGTCCCCCGGCGATAACGGCCACCGAGTCGCACAAGGACTCGACGAGCTCCATGACGTGGCTGGATATGACGACCGTCCCGCCACCGTCAACGAAGCGGCGCAGGATTGACCGAATGGTCTGACCCGAGAGTGGATCGACGGATTCGAGGGGCTCGTCGAGAACGAGAACGGCAGGATCGGCGATAATGGCGCAGGCCAAATCAATCTTCTTGGTCATACCCGCGGAGTAGTCACACACCAGGAGGTCGGCGGCGCTTGTCAGGCTGAGGGCGTCAAGGAGTCCCTCTGCACGTTCGTTGATGGTGGCCTCGTCAAGTCGGTGTAGCATCCCGCAGAAGCGGAGTAGCTCGCGGCCAGAGAGACGGTCGAAGGTCTTCATCCCGTCGGGCAGGACACCCATCTGGGCCTTCGCCGCCGCCGGATCAGCCCAGACGTCATGACCGAGCACCTCGACCCGACCGGTATCGGGACGCAGCAGCCCGGTAACCATCGAGAGGGTCGTCGTCTTGCCAGCGCCGTTGGGACCGACGAAGCCGAACATTGATCCGCGCGGAACCCACATGGTGAGGTTGTCGACGGCGACCTTGGGCCCAAACCGTTTGGTCAGTCCCTCGATCATGACCGCGGGTTGGCCCGGTGGCCGGGTGTCCGCAGGGGCGGAAACAGCTGCCTGTGGGATGGTCCGGGATCCGGTGGGGTCATCACTCATATTACTCATCACATCATCTCAAAGGGCCAGTCTTACAGGCCACCCTCAGAAAAAGTCAGAATCATTCATAACAGTCTCTCTGTATCCGATCCAACTTGTTTGATCCTTGGCGACCGGAACATATAACAACACATGGGGCCACACGCCCCACGACGCATAACCTTACAGTTAACCGCCATCGAGACTCAAACAGCTTAATCTTAGTTATACCCATACCAGTACGATGGATATCGTCACTATGAGCGATCGGGGAAGCCGACCCGGGCGAGGTGCCCACAAACCATCACCAACACCACGGCACCGGGTGTGACAAGGCGAGACATTCATGTGGACACTAAAACCTCCTCAAAACTCACACAGATCAGCATGCAGAGCGCTACTCATGAACACGAAGGGCGAATGACAATTTGCCGTGATGAATTATTACAGATGACGCCATCGTCGATCACCCGACTATCACGAATCAACGTTATTTCCGTGCGTGATCCAAAAGTTAGCGTCACGCTGTCCAGAAGATCTTTCCTGACTCGTGCTGCGGTCATCACATGGCGTTCTCCGTATCAACGGCATGTAAAACATCGGTCTCATCACACACGGCAACCCATCCGGGACGGTGCCCTGAAATCCGGCAGAACCGGGCAAGCCCCGCATATCTCCGTGGCGTCAAACCGTCGCCTTCGCCTCCAATCGGCGACGTCCGAGCATACCCATCGAGGCCCCCGCGCCCCATAGGCTACGGCCGAATAGGACCAGTTCCTCCACAGCGCGTGAAAAATCTCGCAAACACGGGAATGATGGAGACAGGTTCGGTGTTATACCACGTAAGCGGCTCTGCCAAGGGCCACGTCATGACGGACGTCGTGACGTATCTCGTTCCACAGGAGGAAGAATGGCTGTTTACACCCTTCCCGATCTCGACTACGACTACGGCGCACTGGAGCCCCACATCTCGGGCAAGATCATGGAACTGCACCATGACAAGCACCACAACACCTACGTTCAGGGTGCCAACACCGCCCTGGAGAAGCTGGCCGAGGCCCGCGAGAAGGGCGACTTCGGAACCATCAACAAACTCGAGAAGGACCTGGCCTTTAACCTCGGCGGCCACATCAACCACTCCGTGTTCTGGAAGAACATGTCCCCTCATGGGGGCGGTCGTCCGGAGGGCAACGAACTCGCCGCTGCGATTGACGAGTTCTTCGGTTCCTTTGACAGCTTCAAAAAGCAGTTTGAGGAAACCGCTAAGGGCGTTCAGGGCTCCGGCTGGGGCATGCTCGTGTGGGACGTGATGGGTCAGCGCCTCAACACCATGCAGCTGTTTGACCACCAGGGCAATCTGCCGTCAACCCAGATCCCGGTCATCCAGCTCGACATGTGGGAACACGCCTATTACCTGCAGTACCAGAACGTCAAGGCCGACTACGTTACCGCCTGGTGGAACGTAGTCAACTGGACCGACGCCGAGGAGCGGTTCGTCAAGGCTCGTTCGATCACCGGTTTGTTCTGATCCGTAGGCCCTGACGATCCCGTACATTTTTCATCGTCGCTGGCTGCGTCCCCACCCGGACGCAGCCAGTGATGTGCCCAGGTTGCACCAACGTGTCCGGCGAATCGGATCGGACTGCATGAACGCGCACCCGAGCTGAGCGCTTGAACTCACGCGTCCATATGCCGCTGATAGCTTCGACTGCGCGTGAGGCACTGAGGCCCCGCGCCCACCACGAGGTGGTTCGCCCACATGACGGAGCCGTCCATGCGCAAAGCCGAGCATCGCCATTCCCTATCCCGGACGATGGCCGCACTGACCGCGGTCGCCTGTGCCTCAGTGCCTCAACCTCCCTCGTCACCACACCTGGCACAGCTGCGGCAACGTCACCGTCACAGACACCGAAGGCGATGTCATCGACGCCTTATATCTTCCCGGGCGACGACGGAAAAGCCCACAAAGTCGCTTGGGACAAGCACTCGTTCACCATCGACGGCACCCGGTTGTCGATCTGGTCCGGGGAACTGCACTACTGGCGCCTCCCCTCCCAGCAAACGTGGCGCGACGTCATGCGCAAGGCTCGCGCAAACGGTTTCAACGCCATCTCGTTGTACTTCTTCTGGGGCCTGCACCAAGAATCCGCTGACGGCAAGTTCGACTTCTCCGGCATTAAAGACATCGACAAACTGCTCACCATCGCCGAAGAGGAGGGTCTGTACGTCATCGCCCGGCCCGGCCCCTACATCAACGCCGAAATCTCCATGGGCGGCCTCCCCGCCACCATGAGCAACCAGCCCGGGCCTCTGCGTGGCACTGCGAACCTGGCGCGCTCAAAACAATGGCTGCATGCTTTCGACGCCATCGCCCGCAAGCACCAAGTGACGACCGGCGGCGGTTCCCTGCTCATGTACCAGGTGGAGAACGAGCTGCTCGACGAGAGCTCCGACCGATCCGCCTTCCTCAAGGCGCTGACGAGCTACGTCCGGGCCGACGGCATCACCGTCCCGCTGTTCACCAACGACTACTCAATGGCCGGGCATTTCTCGGACACCTCGAAGTACGGCACCGACTTCTATGCGTATGACTCTTACCCATTAGGCTTCACGTGCAACGGAAAGCGCAATGCCCTGAGCGACCACGAAGCCGAGTTCCGGGCCATAGCTCCCACCACCCCACAGTTCATCACTGAGGCCCAAGGCGGAGCCTTCACCCCATGGGGTGCCCCCTTCACTCCCAGCACCTGCGCCACATTCGCCGATCCCGCATTCACCCGACAGTGGGGCGTCTCCACCATTGGTAATGGCGTCACGGCATTCAACTACTACATGCTCGAGGGCGGGACGAACTGGGGATGGACAGGGGCCCCTGCGTCCGGCTTCACCTCCTACGACTACGGCGCCGCTCTCGACGAAGAACGCACCCTCACCGACAAATTCGCGGTGCAGAAAGAGATCGGTTACTTCCAACGCGCCCTGCCATGGCTGGCAGCCACCAATCCGGTAAGTGCCTTCGAACCTACAGACGTCAAAGGCTCCCCCGTCCACGCGTACCAGCGCACTACCGGCGCAACCGGACCACGCTTCATTGGCTTCCGGTTGGGCGACTCCAACGCGACGACCGACACCACTTTCACCACCCCGCTTGATCTTGACTCCGACGGCTCCGCCAACCGCCAGCACGTCGTGGACGACCGTGATCCCGCCATCTCGTACCAGGGTTCGTGGGTGCAGCGCAGCGATCCCGGAGCCTCGGGCAAAACCGTGACGGTCTCATCCCGCAAGGGTGACACAGCAACCTTGACCTTCAACGGCACCGGGATCTCCGTCATCTCCGGTACCGGCACCGATCACGGCATGGTCTCCCTCCGCGTCGACGGCGACGCCCCGGTCGAAACGACCGGTCACGTCGACTCCGACCAGAACCGGCCTGCCCAAAAAGTGCTCCACGAATTCACCGGCCTGTCCGGCGGGCGCCACACCCTCACTGTCACCAATCTCGGCATACCGGCGCAGGGCGGGAAGGGCACCATCGTCAGCCTCGACGCCCTGCGCGTCACCGACGACTCAGCAGCGGACGCCCACGGTGAGAAACCCTCGAACCCGGCCCGGCAGTGGGCCCGTATCCCGCAGGACACTTCCACGACCCTTCACTTGCACGGTCGTGACGCTCTCATGATGGCCGCCGATTTCCCCATCGGCAACCACAAAGTGCTCTATACCACCTCCCAGCCGTTCGGGGCCCCGGTCGTCACCTCCGGGCGCGGCACCGTCGAGTACCTCGTCGGTCACCGCGGTGACCCAGGCGAGACCGTCCTGCAATTCAAGGCAGGATCTTCCGCGCCCACGGTTCGGGGCTCCGGAGTACGGACCGTCTGGAACGCGACCACCGGTCAGCTCCGCCTAATTACACCCACACCGGCACTCCGTTCGATATCCGCATTGGTGAAGGCGACGACGCCTTGACCTTGCGCGTCATCGACCGGCAGAGCGCCCGCACCACCTGGCAACTCGAGAGCACTCTCAACGGCCGCACGGTGCACACTGACGTCGAGGGCGCCTACCTCGCCGGCCAGGCTGTCACCAGTGGCAGCACCGTCGCCCTGAGCGGCCAAATGACAGAGCCCGGTACCGTCTCCATCATCCCGGACGCCGCCATCACTTCAGCAAGCTGGAACGGTCGGCCCCTGCCACACCTCACCGACGCGCCAGTACCCGGCCCTGCCGCTGTCTCCGCCCCCACCCTGCACTGGGTCTCCAAGACAGGCGCTCCGGAGGCTACCCAGGGCTACGACGACTCGACGTGGAAGGTAGCCAGCTCCGCGACAGGACGCACGCCATGGCAGAAACCGACGCTCGGCGGTGCCGCGCTGGACTCGAATCTCCTCGGCTTCTATGAGGGTTCGGTCTGGTACCGGGCTCACTTCACCGCAGACACAACACGTACGCTCAAGCTCAATGCCAACGGTGGTCAGGGCGCACCCAAGCCCAATGGCGTCGACCCGGCCTTTATGCAAGTCTGGATCAACGGCACCTACACCGGAGCCCATCGCGCGATCGGGAACACGACGAGCATCGAGCTCCCCTCCTCGGTCAAGGCCGGCGATCCGGTCGTCCTCTCGGTCGTCGTCCACAACCTCGGCCAGAACCTCGACTGGTCCGACAACGGGTTGTCGCGCCAGTCCCGCGGTCTCAACTCCGCCAGCCTGCCTGCGAAGGGGGCGGTCACCTGGCGGGTCCGTGGCGCACTAAGCACCGAACAGACGGCGATACCGCCCGGACGATGTACAACAATGGTGGCCTGTACGGCGAGCGCGCCGGATGGTATCTGCCGGGCATGCCCGACAAGGACTGGACAGCGGCCACGACGATGACCGTCGACCATCCGGGCATCCGTTGGTACCGTTCCACCTTCGACCTGTCGGTGCCCACCGGTCAGGACACCACCTTCCAGGTCGTTGTCAAGCCTTCGGGGAACGGCAAGGGTCCCGGCGGCGTGGGAGCCGACCATTCCCAGGCGACAATCTTCGTCAACGGCTGGAATACCGGCGTCTACGTCGGTGATGTCGGACCACAGACCCGCTTCGTCATTCCCGCCGGGTTCATCAACCCTCACGGTTCGAACACCATCGCCGTCGCCGTGGCCGCCAAGGAGGCGGGTTCCGGTCCTGCGTCGATCACCGTCGAGCCGACCCATTCGGTCACGGGGTCCCTCGTCGGGGCCCTGAACAAGGCCCCGGCCTACAGCCCGCGGACACCCGACCCCGCCACAGGCACTGTGCCCTCCTTGGTGCCGCTGCCCGCCTCCCTCAGGACCGACAGCGGAGCACCCTTCGCCCTTAAGGACTCCACCGTCATCGTCGCCAAGGGTCAGGCCAGCGAGAGCACCACGTTCCTGGCAACGATCCTGCGTCGCTCCACCGGCTTCCCGCTACCGATCGTCTCGAGCGGCAGCAGCCACAACTCGGTCATCAGCCTGACCGTCGACCCGCACACGAGAATCGGCACGTACGCCCGACAGGAAGAGGCATACTCGCTCGTCTCACGGGCCGGATCCATCACCGCCCGGGCCGTGACGAGCCATGGTCTCTTCGACGCCGTCCAGACGATCCGACAACTCTTCCCGCCACTCATCGAGTCGGCCCGGCCCATGATGCGGTCATGGACGGCCCCGGCCGTTACGATCACTGACGCCCCACGGTTCAGCTACCGCAGTGTCCAGCTCGATCCGGCACGTTCCTTCCTGACCGTCGACGAGGTCAGGTCAGTCCTCGACGTCATGGCAGCTCACAAGATGTCGGTGCTACACATGCACCTGGCCGACGATCAGGGCTGGCGGATCCAGATCACCAATAAGGGCCGCGCACCCGGCGACACTCTCGACTACACGAAACTCACCTCGGTGTCCGGACACACCGCAATGGACACCCAGGAGCACGGCTACCGCGATGAGCTGGGTCGCACCGGGTTCTACACTCAGCAGCAGTACCGCAGCATCGTCTCCTATGCCGCTGCTCGCCACATCATGGTGGTCCCCGAGATCGACTCGCCGGCCCACTCCAACGCGATGTTGCACGCCTTCCCCGAACTCAACAGTGCCAACTCGCATCCGGAAACCACGGTCTACGGGACGGTGCCGCAGAACGGCACTAGTGCCGTCGGATACTCCTCCCTGGACGTCGGCAATCCCAAGACCTGGACGGCTCTTGCGCACATCTTCGGCCAAATCACCCAGATGACTCCTGGTCCATATCTCCACATCGGCGCCGACGAGTCCCACTCGACCCCACATGACCAGTACGTCAGATTCGTCACTCGGGTGGTCAACCTCGTCCACAGCCTCGGCAAGAAGCCGGTTGGCTGGAACGAGTATTCCATCGGCGGTGTGACCGCGGGCGACGCCATCCAGTACTGGGTCGGTGATATCGAGAACACCCGTCGTGCCGTCAGGGACAGAGGAGCCAAACTCATCATCTCGAAGAGCGACGCCGCCTATCTGGACCAGAAGTACACCCCGGACACCGCGATCGGCCTCGTCTGGGCCTCAAACGGCCATGGTGGGCTGCGTACTTACTACGACTGGGATCCGGCAAGTGTCATCCCCAAAACCACCGATGACGACATCCTCGGGATAGAAGGACCGCAATGGTCTGAGACTATTCGCAACGGCAGCCAATCACAGTATCTGGCCTTCCCCCGTGCCCTCGCCCATGCCGAGATCGGCTGGACACCGCAGTCGCGCAGATCGGTCGGTGACTTCCTCAACCGGATGGCCGACGACGGTGCACGCCTGCTGGCCATGCAGTCGAATTTCTACGACACCCCTGAGGTCACATGGGCCAGCGATGCTGCCGGAACCCCGAGCGTCACCGCGCCGGGTCGTCACGGCGAGATCACCCTCGCAACCCTGGCAGCGCCGGGGACGAAGGCTTCCCCAGACGGTTCGTCGGTGACCGTCGATTCCACTGCGGACGCCGATGGCACGTCTGCCTCGACGATCAAGGGTTCCCTCACCGCAAGCGTCGATCTGGGAGCCGAAGGTGGCGTCCAGAAGGTACGATTCGTCGATCAGCACCGCCGTGGCCTGCTGACCGCAGGTGGGCTGTATGACCTGCGCGTCTCACACACCTGGAGCCACACCGGCACCTTCCCGATCACGGTGAAGCTGTCGGACGGCCGGGTCCTCGTCACCTCGGTGACGGTTCGCGACGGAGCCCCGGCACAACCCACCGGCCCCGTCGTGGGCCCCTGCGACAAACCGACCGTCTCCTTCCCCTCCGGCAGCTCCGTCCGCGACGACTCACGACTCGGCGTCTCGTTCACGCACCTGACACCGAACACTTGGGTTGACGTCCTCATCGACGGTACGAGGATCGGCACGGTGCACACGGATGCCACCGGCTCAGGCACCCAGGATGTCCCCATTACCTATCAGACCACCAGCGGAGCGCACCTGCTGCGCATTGCCGGACCCGACGGACGTTTCGTGGAGAAGGTGTTCACGGTCAACTCCAAGACGCCGCCCTTCCTCAACGCCATCACGAGCGGAGTCACCGCCAAGGCTTCCAGTGAGGCAAGTAATGAGACTGCTCCCAATGGCCGGGCTTCGGCCGCCGTTGACGGTAATCCGAACACGTTCTGGCACTCCCGCTGGGAGGCACCCGTTGCGACCTATCCGCATACCTTGACGGTCGATCTCGGTCGCGAGTACGCATTGTCGGCGATGAGGTGGGTCTCCCGCCGGGGCAATCCCAACGGCCGAGTCAAGACCCTCGTCCTGGAGTTCTCGACCGACGGTTCCCCATTGGACCGGCAAACAACCAGTCACTCTGCCCTCCAGCTCTTACCCAACGATCGTCCGCCTCTCGAAACAGGCAGACGCACGGTATGTGCGAATCACGATGACCTCACCCCAGGACGCTTCCCAGCCCTTCGCGGCGATCGGTGAGGTGACCTTCGCTGGCCTCGCGAACGGCCATGCTGATCAGCCCCGGCACAATCCGACGGCGCGCACATGGACCCCGCCGGCTCATTGTCAGGTGACGCCCGAACCTTCTTCCACAGGGCACCCCATCACACCACAACCCACCACGACTCCCGCGAGCGGTTCCACAGCGACCCCGACCGGTACCGCCTCCCAGGCAGGTACACGGCCCACGAAGCTTCCTGCGACGGGACGCTAAGGACGCGAGTTCCTTTCATGACGCACGCGCAACCAGATGTGTCCACATGTGACCGGAGTGCCCGCGCCCAGCCGCCCGCGACACTTCCGGACTGAGACACGGCCTGGTCTTACGAGGTGCCCGCCACAGCGATGGGCTCCTCGTTGTGCATCCGGGACAGGATTCACATCACCCTCGAATCCCAGCGCCGCGGCCCCCATGACCAGTACGGTGAGGAGATGGGCCGGAAACCACAGTCACGGTCCTAGAACCACGGAAGGGCATATCGGTCAACCGACGGGTCCGCTCTACATTGCTCCGTGGTGCACTGTCCGCCACCGGAAGGGGCTGCCACAATGGCCGCCAACATCCCGCTTACGAACACCGCCAGTTTGACGCCCGACACGCAATTGGCGTCGGCACCGATCTCCCCCGAATCCAGACGTTTCCTGCGCCATGTCACGGCCGCCACCGCTTTCGGTGGCGGGCTTGATGGCTTCGACCTGGGCGTCATTAGCGTGGTCATCTTGCACATCAATCACGACCTCGAGCTCACCCCTGCTATGGAGGGGCTCGTCGGTGCCGCGAGCCTACTGGGCATCTTCATTGGTGCCCCACTCTTCGGCTTCCTCACCGATAAGTTCGGACGCCGCAGGATGTTCCTCGTCGACATTATTGCTTTCATCGTTATCGGCGTCGGGCAGGCCTTCGCTATGGGTGGAGTCTCCCTAGGGATCCTCAGATTCCTTTTAGGCATGGCCATCGGCGCCGAATACTCGATCGGAGCACCGATGCTTTCGGAGTTCGTTCCGGCCCGGGAACGTGGATCGAAACTGGCCTTCCTCGAACTGTGCTGGCGCATCGGCTTCCTTATCGCTGTCCTATTGGGGTATGCGCTGCTGTGGTCGGGAGTGTCGTGGAAGGTCATCTTGGCCACTTCAGTGATCCCAGCCCTCATTGTGCTTGGGCTGCGAATCGGTCTTCCGGAATCCCCGCGCTGGTTGCTGCGCCACGGCCGCGAGGCCGAAGCACGTGAGATCGTCGAAAAGCACATGGGTCCGAAATACTTCGCCGCCGAACAGCTCAGCGAGGAATCAGTGGACGGGGAAGGATACCGTAAGCTATTCCGCAAAGGTCAACGGCGGCGCACGATCTTCGTCTGTGTTTTCTGGACGTGCATCGTCACCCCATATTTCGCGATCTTCACCTACGCTCCGAAGGTGCTGGAATCCCTCAACGTGAAATCTCAAGCCGGTGGCACAATCCTCTCCAACACCATTGGCGTCGTTGGCGCGGTCGTCGGTCTGCTGGCGATCGATCGCATCGGCCGCCGACGTATGCTCATCGGGCCGTTCTGGGTGCAGACCGCAGTCTTGTTAATTGTCGGGCTGTGGACCGATGCGCCGTCGTGGGTGCTGATGGTGGGCTTGGCTCTTTTCGCCTTGGTCAACTCCTACAGCGACATTCTTACTGCGGTGTACCCTTCTGAAATCTTCGACACCGACATCCGATCCAGTGGCGTAGGGTTCGGGTCGGCAGTCAGCCGCATTGGTGCCTTCCTTGGCACCTACCTGCTGCCCATTGGCATCGGGACAATCGGGGTCAAGTGGTGCATGGTCATCGCGGCAGGTCTATGCGTCGTTGGCGCTGTGACCGGCCAGACGCTGGCACCTGAGACCATGAACCGGCCCCTGACGAAGACGGCAACTGGAGAGTTGTCACATGCCTGACCCCCGACCCAGCGCTCAGGCCGACAGCCCAAATGGGCGGTACATCCAACTCTGGATGCCTGATCCGGTCAGCCAGGATTTCCAGACACTAGCAACAACGATCGGGGCCAGGGCGAGGGTGGTATCAATGCTATTGAGTCTGGTGCGATCGAGTACCTCGGTGGCAGGGACGAAGGCGACGTTACCAGCGGTGTTACCTAGTCGTGACGCGCAGACGTCGAGCTCTTTGCCCTGGTGTATCACCCGGAGCCAGCTGTGCCCGGTGTGATACCACGGGTGGTGATCCAGACGGACCCGTGCTGCGTGGACTGGACGCACCTGGAACCCCAACTGCTCGAGTATCCTTCCCAGCACAATGTTGTACTGACCTGAATGGCCGTGCCCAGCCGCTAGCGAGGTCTCGGGGCTGAGCCAGAAGTGCCAACACGAGTAGTGGGTGTACATCCGGTGCACGAGTTGGGTTGCTTCGTCAACGAGCTCCCAACCCGCCTTCCCGGACGCCCGGCACGCAGCAACAGCGTCGTCGACGGTGCGCACAGGTCGGCCAGCGGACCGTCGGGCATAGCCGGCTCGGGGCCGGGAGCCGCCAGGACGACGGGGGTGATGGCCGCCGCCACACCGGCCAGCACGAGTGGGATCTTCTTCATCACTGCTCCTGGGAGTCGTCGGTCGGGGCGAGGGGGTCTTGGGTGTCCCGCCGCGCATTGCGACGGTTCACAAGGCGCTGTTTCCAGTAGGGCTTGGCATCGGGGCGTGCAGCGATCTCGGAATGGATCATGAGCATTGTCTCCACGCTGGCGTCCCAGGTGAACTGCTCAGCTCGGTGTCGCGCGGCGTCCCGCAGTTCTGGGCCGAGCCTGGCCGCAAGACGTTGGGTGGCGTCGGCTAGGCCCACAGCGTCGGGGCTGCCGGCCTCACCGCTCGTCACATCGACGATCTCGTGGGCGCCACCCCGGTTCGCGGTGACGACTGGGGTGCCACAGGCGAGCGCCTCTAGGGAGGCTAACCCGAAGGTTTCTGCGGGACAGACCGACATCGAGATATCGGCTGCTGCAAAACGCCGGGCAACCTCGTCACGGCCCGCAACGAACCCGTTGAAGAAAACCGGAGCGTCGCCGGCCTGCTGTTTCATGGCATCCGTGTCTGGGCCGACCCCGTACATGTCGAGGCGCAGCGGGACCCCGCGTCGATGCAATTCGAGAGCAGCAGCGACGGCCAGCTGGGGGCTCTTCTCGTGGCTCATCCGACCGACGTAGCACAGTCGTAAGATGTCGTCGGGGCGCGGAGTTGGCAGTCCTGGTTGACGTTTGTTGGGGTTGAAAGTTTCTAGGTCGACGCCGAGGGGGACCTTGACGAGGCGGGCGCCGGTGTCGGCGAACTCACCCGCAGAGTAATCAGAAGTGACGACGACGACGTCGAAGGACTTGGAGAGACGACGATTAAGGGCACCGACGGCGGCTGCGACGCCGAACTGTCTGCGTACCCACATGGTGAGCATGTCGTCGAGGCGTTCGTGACTGAATAGCACCGATCCGATGCCTCGACGTGACGCCCAGCCGGCGGCCGGGGTGAGGGTCCACTTGTCAGAGGACTCAATGGAGGTGGGGCGGAAGCGGTCCAGGATGTCGAGGGCTCGCCAGGGCGTAGCGATCATGCGGTAACCCGCAGACACGCGCGGGGCTGCGATCTCGACGGTGATGCCAGATTCTGATTCGGTGATGCGGTCTTTAGGACCCGGTATTACCAGGATTCGCTCGTGACCGGCCGCAACGTACCCCTTTCCGAGAGCGTCGATGGCCACCTTCATGCCGCCGGACACCGGGCCGACAAAGTTGGCGAGCTGAGCGATACGAAGGGTGGTCACCTCTCTAGCCTATGCGGTGAATCTGAACCTCGATACTAGGGGTTGGCTCGGGGCGCAGGCATAATAAACGCCGGTCCTCACTAGTGAGGACCGGCGTTTTGAAGGAGGATCAGGCCTCAGGCTTCTCCTCGGCCTTCTCGTCAGCCTCGGCGGCCTCCTGCTCGTCGGCCACGGGAGCCTGTGCAGCGGCGTCCTCGGCGGGGGCGTTGTGCTCAACGGCAGCGTCACCGGCTTCGGGCTCGGCGTCCTTAGCCTCGGTAGCGGTGTTGATCTGCGCCTTGGCGTCAGCAGCGCTGGCCGGAGCCTTCGGAGCGACCTTGTCGCTGATGACCTCGATAACGGCCATGGGGGCGTTGTCACCCTTGCGGTTGCCGATGCGAGTGACGCGGGTGTAACCGCCGTCACGACCCTCCATGCGGGGGCCGATCTCGGTGAAGAGGATGTGCACGATGCCGCGGTCGGTAATCGTGCGGTTCACGAAACGACGGTTGGCAACAGTGTCGGTCTTAGCGCGGTTGATGAGCTTCTCGGCCAACGGGCGAACGCGCTTGGCTTTGGTGACGGTGGTCACGACGCGGCCATGCTCGAAGAGCTGGCTGGCCAGGTTGCGCAGAATGATGCGCTCGTGAGCCGGGGAACCGCCAAGACGGGGACCCTTTGTGGGTTTCGGCATTCTTTTCTCCTTGTGTGTCGGTGTGGCGGGCAGGTGGACCCGCCGCAGTCCGGCTGAGGGAGGACGGGCGTCCTCCCCTCCCCTTTCCCGTCATGTGACGGATGGGGGTGTGGCCAGGGTCCACCCCCCTGGCCTCCCCTCCGAAGAGAGGAAAATCTTGAGTTGTCACGGTGCAAGGGGGTCGCCCCCGCAATCTCCCCCACCAAGTCAACCCCAAACACAACTAACAACACACTTGCGACTGCGAAAAAGGCCAACCCACGCGGGGGATGCAAGGGAGGTCGCCCCCCTTGCACTTAATAAATCAGTACTGCTCAGTCTCCGCGTAATCGTCGTCATTGGCCTCGTCGTAGGCCTCAGCTGCGGCGAGTGGGTCAAACCCCGGAGCCGAGTCTTTGAGGGCTAGGCCAAGCTCGGTGAGCTTTTCCTTGACTTCATCGATCGACTTGGATCCGAAGTTACGGATGGCCAGCAGGTCCTGCTCAGACCGCGAGACGAGTTCTCCAACAGTATGGATGCCCTCACGCTTGAGGCAGTTGTAGGAACGGACGGTAAGGTTGAGTTCCTCGACCGGGGTGCCCAGGCTCTCGGCGTACTCCTCGTCGACTGGGCCGGAACCGATCTCAATGCCCTCAGCTTCAGCGTTGAGCTCGCGGGTCAGTCCGAACAGCTCAACGAGGGTCTTGCCAGCGGAGGCAATGGCGTCGCGAGGGAGGATGGACGGCTTGGTTTCGACGTCAACGACGAGCTTGTCGAAGTCCGTGCGCTGCTCGACTCGGGTGGCCTCAACCTTGTAGGTGACCTTGAGAACCGGGGAATAGATCGAGTCGACAGCGATGCGTCCGATCTCGGCATTCGGATCGTCGTTGAGGGCGCTGGAGACGTAGCCGCGTCCACGCTCGACAATAAGTTCCATCTCGAAGCGGCCATCGTCGTTGAGGGTTGCGATGTGCAACTCCGGGTTGTGGATGGTCACACCGGCCGGCGGGTTGATGTCGGCAGCGGTGATCTCGCCGGCACCGGACTTCCGCAGATACATGGCGACCGGCTCGTCCTCCTCCGAGGAGAGCACAAGGCCCTTGAGGTTCAGAATGATCTCGGTGACGTCCTCGACACAGCCCTCAATAGTGGAGAACTCGTGCTGGACTCCCTCGATCTTGATGCTCGTCACAGAGGCGCCCGGGATGGACGACAACAGGGTGCGACGCAGCGAGTTGCCAATGGTGTATCCGAAGCCCGGTTCCAGAGGCTCGATAACGAACTTTGAGCGGAATTCGGAGATGGACTCTTCAGTGAGAGTGGGGCGCTGTGCAATAAGCATATTTTCTACCTTTCGCGCCAACCGCTATATGAAGGCGCACAGGGGACACGTTGACGGGGATTCCCGCCGCGATATTCGGTTGTGAGGGGTAGCGGCCGCGGCACCCACGGACCGCCACATCGGGGGTCACCCCTCGCAATTCTCCCAGCAAACTCAACCCAAACGCGACCACCACCAAACAGGAAGTCACGAACTGGAATTGACCCACCCGGGGGTTGCAAGGGGGTTGCCCCCTGCATAGATCACTTCGAGTAGAGCTCGACGATAGCCTGCTCGTTGACGTCAATGACGATCTGGTCACGGGTAGGTAACTGGTGAACGAGAATACGGCCCTTATTGGGACGAACCTCGAGCCATGCCGGGACGTCGCGGGTCTCGAAGGTCTCGCGAGCGATAACGATCGGGGGAAGGTCCTTGGACTTCTCGCGAACGTCGATGATGTCGTGGGTGCTCACCCGGTAGGAAGGAATGTTGACCTTCTTGCCATTGACCAGGAAGTGGCCGTGGCTGACCATCTGGCGGGCCTGACGACGGGTAGCAGCAAGTCCAGCGCGGTACACGACGTTATCGAGACGCGACTCGAGGATCTGCAACAGGACGTCACCAGTCTTACCCTGGGCGCGGTCAGCCTCCTCGTAGTAACGACGGAATTGCTTCTCCAGGACGCCGTAGGCGTAACGAGCCTTCTGCTTCTCGCGCAGCTGCAGCGAGTACTCGGAGTCTTTGGTGCGACCGCGTCCGTGGACACCCGGGGGGTACGGACGACGCTCGAAGGACTTGTCGTTGCCGACAAGGTCAGTCCCGAGGCGACGGGACTTCTTGGTAAGGGGGCCGGTGTAACGGGCCATTGTGTATCAGTCCTTTGCTCTCGGGGTGGGTCAGACGCGGCGGCGCTTCGGCGGGCGGCATCCGTTATGCGGAACAGGGGTGACGTCAGAGATCGGGCCGATCTCCAAGCCGACAGCCCCCAGGGAACGGATGGCGGTCTCACGACCGGAGCCGGGACCCTTAACGAAGACGTCAACCCGCTTCATGCCATGCTCCATGGCGCGACGTCCAGCAGCCTCAGCGGCCATCTGAGCGGCGAACGGGGTGGACTTACGGGAACCCTTGAAGCCGACAGTGCCGGCAGAGGCCCACGAGATCACTGCACCCGAGGGGTCAGTAATAGCGATGATAGTGTTGTTGAACGTGCTCTTGATGTGCGCCTGACCGGCGACGACGTTCTTCTTCTCCTTGCGGCGCACCTTGGTCTTGGGTGCACCCTTGTGGCCTGCAGTAGCCATGTGATGTCTCTCCTGAAATCAGTGTGATCTGCGCGTCGGTGACGGTTGGTGAGTGCCCTTAGGCGATGACTCACTTGGCCTTCTTCTTGGCGACGGCCTTCCTCTTACCCTTGCGGGTACGGGCGTTGGTGCGGGTGCGCTGACCACGAACCGGGAGTCCGCTGCGGTGACGACGGCCCTGGTAGGTGCCAATCTCGATTTTGCGGCGGATGTCAGCAGCCACCTCACGTCGAAGGTCACCTTCGACGTGATAGTTGGCCTCAATGTGGTCACGCAGTGCCACGAGCTGATCATCGGTCAGCTCGTGGACGCGCAGGTCACCGCTGATTCCGGTGGCCTTCAGGGTCTCGGTGGCGCGAGTGCGGCCGATTCCGTAGATGTAGGTCAGGGCGACCTCGAGGCGCTTGTCGCGCGGCAGGTCGACTCCGATGAGGCGTGCCATGTGGCATCCCTTTCTTGTTCTTTCGACCCGATTGCTCGGGCCGCGAAGGTGTCCGACGTGGAGCGCCCTCGTCATTCCTGAGAACGATGGACAGTGTCTGACTGTCCGACGAGGCCCCGGCCTTCGTCCGGGGGTAGTAACCCGAATCCGTGCTCGATGGGTTCGAGCGGGGTTCCGGGACGTGCTTCCACGGTGTCCCGAGCATTACCCGGGAGGTCTGCACCAGCGTGTGCTAGTGATGCATTTATTTACTTGTGGAATTAATGTGTTCACCGCTCCCACCTGGATGATGGGCCTGACGGTGGACCTCAGGGGCCGAACCCCTGCATTCCTGCTGACCGTCGCGATGACGATCTGCGATCCCGTCGCGGCGTGGGCTCAGCCCTGACGCTGCTTGTGGCGCGGGTTATCGCAGATGACCATCACGCGGCCGTGGCGACGAATAACCTTGCACTTATCGCAGATCTTCTTGACGCTCGGCTGAACCTTCATGAGATTCTCTTTCGCGTAACGGCCCCCTGGTGGGAACCTGGGTGGTGCGCCGCTAAGCGCTTGGCAATGAGCCGCAGCTCACTTGTGGCGGTAGACGATCCGGCCGCGGGTGAGATCGTAGGGCGACAGCTCAACAACGACACGGTCCGACGGCAGGATTCGGATGTAGTGTTGACGCATCTTGCCGCTGATCGTGGCAAGAACGCGGTGCCCATTCTTGAGTTCGACGCGGAACATGGCGTTGGGCAAAGCTTCAACGACAGTTCCCTCCAGTTCGAGTGCTCCCTCTTTCTTGGCCATTACGTCCCATCTGTCCGCTACCCACACCCCCTGCGGGCGTGGCTGTGGCTCCGCACACACGAAGCCAGCAGGTAACGATACCTTCTCAGCTTCGTCTCCCCAAATTGAAAGGAGCTCAAGGGCACCGGCAGTAACTCACACAGAAGGCACACGTCCCGCCCGTAGTCCACAGTGCTGCCGGAACCCACGGCACCGGCAGCACTACAGATCAGTCTCAGTCAAGGGGCCCGAATGGCACTCCGCGCTTCTCAAGTTCGGCCTGACCGCCATCGGGCTCCGACAACACCCACAAACCTTTACTAGTTACGGCAACGGTGTTCTCCCAGTGGCTAGCCCACGAGCCGTCCACCGTGACAACGGTCCACTCGTCGTCCAGGGTCGCGACGTCCTCCGTGCCGAGGGCGGCCATCGGCTCGATGCACAGCACCATGCCCTCAACGATCTTCGGGCCACGTCCGGCCCGCCCCCAGTTGGGGACATCCGGATCCATGTGCATCTCGGTACCGATCCCGTGGCCGGTGTACTCACGAATGATGCCGTAGTCACGGTCATGGGATTCCAGGGATGCCTGCACCGCTGCGGAAATGTCGCCGACCCGGGCTCCGGGCGCGACCTTGGCGATACCGGCCCACATCGACTCACGAGTCACCTCGGATAAGGTCCGAGCCTCCTCGCTGACATCTCCCACGAGGACGGTCCGGGCGGCATCTCCATGCCACCCATCAACAATGGCGCCATAATCGATGGAGACGATGTCGCCATCCTTGAGCTCCCGCTCGCCGGGAATGCCATGGACGATCGTCTCGTTAGGGCTCACACAGGCAACACCCGGATAGGGCGGCAGACCCCAGTCACCCCCGTAATTGAGGAAGTTTGACCTGGCGCCATGCTGCTCAAGGACGTCCCGACCGGCTCTATCGATGTCGGCGGTGGTGGCCCCGGGCACAGCGACCGCTCTCATGGCTTCCAGCCCCTCAGCGACGACGAGGCCGACCCGCCGCATCGTGCGAATCTGGTCGGGCGTCTTGATCTGGAATCGGTTGCGACCCAACACGTCAGTTCTTGGAATCGAGTGCGGCGAAAATGCGCTGACGCACCTCGTCGATCTCGCCGACTCCGTCCACCGGGACAAGAATGCCGGCCGAACGGTAGTGCTCCAGCAGCGGCTCAGTCTGGGAGGAGTAGACCTTCATCCGGTTACGGATAGTTTCCTCGTTGTCGTCAGTACGTCCCTCAATCTCAGCACGCTTCAACAGACGCTGAGTGAGCAGCTCGGGATCGACGTCGAGGCTGATGACGGCGTCAAGCCGCTGACCATGCTCCTTGAGGTAGGCGTCAAGGGCCTCAACCTGGTGCATATTGCGGGGGTAGCCGTCGAGCAGGAAACCGTTGGCAGCATCGTCCTGATTGAGGCGATCAACAACGATCGCGTCGGTTAGCTCGTCGGGGACGAGGTCCCCGGCGTCCATGATGGCCTTAACCTTCTTGCCCAGCTCGGTGCCGTTCTTGATATTGATACGGAACATATCGCCGGTAGAAATCGCGGGCACGCGGTAATGCTCGGCGATGGCGGTGGCCTGAGTCCCCTTGCCTGCGCCCGGGGCGCCCATGATCAGCAATCTCATGATGACAGGAATCCTTCGTAGTGTCGTTGCTGCAACTTGCTTTCAACCTGTTTAACGGTGTCCAGCGCCACACCCACGATGATGAGAATGCTCGTACCTCCGAAGGGGAAGTTCTGGTTCGCATGGAGAGAAACGAATGCGAGCGTCGGGATCATCGAAATGAGGCCCAAGTACAAGGACCCAGGTGCCGTCAGCCTCGACAACACATAGGCCAAGTAGTCCTCGGTGGGCTTCCCGGCCCGGATGCCGGGAATAAACCCACCATATTTCTTCATGTTGTCACTCATTTCGACTGGGTCGAAAGTGATGGCCACGTAGAAGTAGCAGAAGAAGATAATGAGCAGGAAGTAGGCGATGTTGTACGCCGGATGGTCACCACGCGTGAAATAGTGACCGATCCACTTTGCCGCGGACGTCTGCGGCCGGAACGTTGCGTAGAGCACCGGAAGGTACAGGATCGACGAGGCGAAGATGACCGGGATAACGCCGGACTGGTTCACCTTGAGCGGAATGTACGTCGTCGAGCCACCAAACATTCGGCGCCCCACCATCCGCTTGGCGTACTGCACCGGGATACGTCGCTGGCCTTGCTCGATGAACACGACCGCAGCCATAACGGCTAAACCAATCGCGATCACCATGCCGAAGATAAACCAGGCGTGAGCCTGACCGGCACCATTTCGCGCAACCTTGATAGACCACAGCGAGTCAGGGAAACGTGCCGCAATCTGGGTGAAAATCATGATCGACATACCGTTGCCGATACCGCGGTCGGTGATGAGCTCACCCATCCACATGACGATGGTCGTACCGGCCGTCATGGTCAGGATCATGACAACGACTTCGAAGACCGAGGTGGAGTAGACGACTGGCAAGCTGCAGGTGAATAGACGGCCGGAGGTGGCAAGCGTGACGAAGGCCGTTGCCTGCAACAGGCCAAGCACGAGAGTGAGGTAACGGGTGTACTGGGTGATCTTGTTCTGACCGGACGCGCCCTCCTTTTTGAGGGTTTCCAGCTTCGGGATCACGACTGTCAGCAGCTGCAGGATGATCGACGCAGTGATGTAGGGCATGATACCCAGAGCGAAGATCGCCAACTTCAGCAAGGCGCCACCGGAAAACAAGCTGATCATCGAGTACAGACCGGCGGAGGAACCGGAGCTCGCCTGGGTGACACAGGTGTTGATGTTCGTCACATTGACGTTCGGAACGGGGATGACAGACCCGAGCCGGAACACCGCCAGGATGAACAACGTGAACAGGATCTTGCGGCGAAGATCCGGTGTTCGGAACGCATTGGCGAAGGCGGAAAGCATCCGGGCCCTCTCCCATCTCGTGGACTACTGACTATGCACATCCAACCCCCATGACGCGCTGCTGGCAAATGTCTGGGAGCATGGACGCAGCGGGGGTAGCCTATCAACTTACGAGGGCAATACCCACGTCGCCGTTCATCGTTACTTATCTGACCCCCTTCTGGAGCGCCATGAGACCGCCGATCATCATCTCCTCGCACCGGGGACGGATCGGCGTCGGGGTCATCGTGGCGGTGATCATCGTGCTGACGATCCTGGACCTCATCAGGTCTGGCCTCGCTGGATTGTCTAACCTACCCACTCTACTGCTCTTCGTGTGGCTGGTGTGGATCATCTGGGGAGTAGCCGAGATTCGGATCGACGACGAGGGGGTAAATATCGTCAACCAGTTCCGCATCTGGGACGTGCCCTGGCGTCGGATCACCGAAGTAACGGGACGTTGGGGCCTGTCACTCACCGCTGAGCGTCGTCCGGATGCTGAGGGAATGCGCAAGCCGAGGACGATCTCAGCGTGGGCCGCCCCGGCTCGTGGCACAGCAACCGCAATGAAGGGCAATGCCGACCACATCCCGCAGATCATCATCGGCTCTGAGACACCCATGAGGTGGTCCCTCGACTCTCATTCGACAGCTCGTCTTATCGAGATGGAACGGATCGAGCGTCACCCATCTGGCGCGGTAGCTTCGGCTAAGGGACACGAGGCGGCAGACTCAGGCACGAAGTCCTACGACGGCGAGATCCACGTGCACCCCAATTGGATGACGATTTGCGTCACTGTAGTGCTCGTCGCGACCGTCATCATCGTCTGAGGCTCACCGTACCGGTTCCGCGGGCGAGGTTGCGACATCACCAACAGCGTGAATACCAACCGTCTGACGATCACACTTTTTGACGCGCATGTTCATCAGATCGAGTGCAACCGCACACATGGAACCAACCAGCGCCACCACAAGAGTAATCATGAAGATCTGGTGATATCCCACATAGGCATTTCCACGATGCTTTTCAATTATTCTTGCGGTAAGTGGGTTAGCCCAAAAGATCGACGCATACGCCAAAAATGATCCCACCGCCATCGCAGACCCATTGACGTGCTCGGGAAGATTCAATTCAGCGACTGGCGCCAAGAGCACAGCCTTACCCATAAAGATACCGAATGCCATGACCATTAACAGGATCATTGCTGGCCACATCATCCCGTCACCAACTGGCAACAACCTCACCGCCAAAGTACCGATCGCAGTAATCAGCAACGCGATACCCATCATCCTGGTCGATGACTTGAACAGATAGTCAGCGAGTACCCCGGCTACCAGCCCGGAAATGATCCCCAACAATCCAGTATTGAAGATACCAAAGGCGCCGGCCACAGCATCAGAAGCCTTGAAGACCAACGAAAGGTAGGGCGCAGACGAGTAAATGAGGTTAACGTAGCACCAGTAAACGCACAACCCAGCCAAGCCCGCAAGCCACACCCGAGCCTTTATCAGCACTGCTACCAGACCCTTGAGCGCCTCCACATTCGCTGATTCCCCCTTGCCTGCGGCGTCACCCGCCACGGCATTCTTAGGGACCCGGCGCAGTAACGCTAAGATGAGTGGTACGAGAACGAGAGTGTAGGCGATCGCGAATCCGCGCATCACCGTCGTGGTATGATCAGACCAAAGCGCCAATGCACCAATCACCACGACATTCATGAGAAACTCAACACCGCGGCGAATTGACTCCAGCAGGCCCATTGCCAAGCCTCGACCCTTCTTGTCCGCATCTTGGGACATGAAGGCGACGCCATTGACCACAGCTGGCCACCCGATAGCGTCCCACACACCCCACGACGCCGCGATGACGATCATGACGTCGAAGGACAAGTTGGGGATCGAGAACAGAATGAGACCAGTGATGAGACGCCACGCACACCACGAGCACAAAATCGAACGAATAGTGAAACGGTTGTTGATCCAGCCGCCCGGCACATAGAGGAACATCGCGATGCCGAGCCACCCCATCAGGATGCCGAATTGGTCGATCCTGATTCCGAGGGTCTCCGTAAGAGGGACGATAAGTGACCCCTTGAAAGCCTCGAATGCCGAATAGGTCAGCTGGCCCGCCAACACCACCGTGAGGAACGGCACCGCCCTCGCGCCTCGCAAAAACACTGGGAGTCGGCTACTTTTTCCCGATTCAGATACGCTCGGGTCAGCTAAGGGAACAGTTGTCTTCATGGTTTTCCACTTTTTAGTGTGCCGCGACACTGCCGACCAGCAGATCTGGGATGTCGGATATCACTCCATCGACTCCCCAATTGAACAATTGGTTCGCACGATCAGCCCGGTTGATCGTCCACGCGTTAACTCGAAAACCAGCTTCCTTGAACTGCGCAACACTCCGCTCGGTAAGTGCAGAATCCTCAGGGTGGATATAAGTAGCTCCCACAAGCTCCAGCATGGAACGCCAATCGTCATAGAGCGCCGCAGTCTCATAAAGACATGCCACGTCCCATTGCGGAGCCGCTTCCTTGAACTTGGATAACAGCACATGGTTGAACGAGCTCACAATCACCTGACGTCCAGGCTCGAGTCTTTCAAGCTCTGCGATCACGGAATCGCGTAACTGAAGCGAACTGCGAGCTCCCTCCTCGTTCGACTTGATTTCAATATTGGCGTTAACACCAGTCTCGTTCATGAAGTCGACGAGGTCCGCTAACCGCGGCAGCGGCTCGCCGATAAACTGGGGCGAGAACCATCTGCCAGCGTCAATGGCAGGTAGATCCGAGGCGGTCAACTCATTATAACGACCGCGGCAATTCGTGGTTCGATCCAAGGAGCTATCGTGGATGAGTACCGCGGTACCGTCACCAATGATATCAACATCGGTCTCGATCCACTTGATACCAGCTTCCACAGCCGCCCGGAAAGCTGACATCGTATTCTCAGGCGCACGAGAACTCAATCCTCGGTGCGCAATAACTCGTTGAGTAGACATACAAGATTTCCTTGCGTATAACAGTTGTGCCAACGTCGGCGGCATAACTGTAGCAGAACCCTGCAAAACACCGTGCCGGGAAAACATTCCCAGCACGGTTCTCAACTCAGATATGTCATCGTCACTTCTGGAAGCCGATGTCCTCCGCGCGCACGGTCTGGAAGGTGGAGGCACCGAAGTTCGCCAGGTTCTTCGGAACAGCAGTGAAGGACATACGTCGGTACAGTGGCAAAGTCATGACGTCGTCCCAGATGGTCTTGTCAGCCTGGTTAGCCAGCTCGCGGCGCTTTGAGACATCAGACTCGGTGTCGATCTTCGAGATGAGTTTCTCAACTTCTGGATCAACGATCTGAGCGAAGTTGGACTGCGACGGCTGTTTGGACCCTTCTGCAGCAGCGCCATAGATCTGGCGGATATTGGCCATCGGGTACGCGGTACCGTTCCAGGTGAAAGCAATGACGTCGAAGGAGTGGCTGCTCAAGGTCTGGGTGAAGGAATCGCTCGGGGTGTTGACCAGATTGACCTTCACGCCGATCTTCGCCATATCCTGCTTGAACAGCGCACCCTCGTTCTCGGAGGTGGGGACGCCAGTCAACTGAGCGTAATTAATGGTCAGAGTCTTACCATCCTTGACGCGGTAATCACCCTGCTTCTTCCAACCAGCCTCGTCCAGGCCCTTCTTAGCAGCTTCAGGATCGTACTTGTAATCCGCAGAGTTATCCCGGTAGCCGGCCTGACCCGGCATAAACAAGTGGTTGCCCAGCATGAGGGTGTCAGGACTGACCGGCAGACCGGCAAGGTCCGACCTGGCGATAGCAGGACGGTTAATGCCCTTGACGATAGCCTGACGCACCTTCTTATCGGACAGCATCGTCGACTTAGTGTTGAAGGTGAAGTGGCGCCACTGCACCGAACCAGCCTGACGCATCTCAACATCTGGACGCTTCTGGACAGTCCGATAGCCATCCTCAGTGGTGATGTTTGAGGCGGCGTCGATCTCCTTATTAGCGAACGCCTTGGTCTGGGTGGCGCTGTCCATCGCCTTGAAACTGACGGTATCGAGCTTCGACTTGTCGCCCCACCACTTGCCATTGCGCTTAACGGTCAGAGTCTTGGACGCCTCATCGATTTTCATAGGGATAAACGGGCCAGTGAACCAGTCGGGGTTCAGCGTCTTCCACCCGTCGTTGAAGGTGTGGGGATCCTTGACACCCTCCTTCGGCAGCACCGTGCTGAGGACAGTCGTCCAGTCGGGGTAGGTCGTCTTGTACGTGATGACGACGTCGGTATCTTTGTCGCCCTTCTCCACCGAGGAAATCTGGTTGAAGCCGTCGGTGGTGGAAGGCAGGAACTTGTCGTTCTCGCCATTGGAAGACTTCCAGGTAGCCCGGTAATCGGTGTAGTCAATGGTGCGACCCGAATTCCACTTAGCCTTCGGGTTGAGGTGCAAGGTCACGACCTGCTTACCACCCTTGGTGTCCACTGTGACCGACTTGATGTAATTCGGGTTTGGCTTTGGGGTGCCATCCTCGGTGATATCGAAATTATTGACGCCGATGAACTGCCAGATGATCGAGTTCAGGTCAACGGTGTTGTTGTCAACCTGCATCGGGTTCCAGCCAGTCGGCAACATGGTGATGGTAAGGCGGAGGGTGCCGCCATCCTTGATCTGATCTCGAGGCTTGATATTGAGGGCAGCCAGCGGCGCACTAGCCGACGTAGTCTTGTCACCCTTATTCTGGTCGCCGCCGGACTGGTTCTTCTGTCCGCACCCGGACAGAGCAAGCGAGCCCACGGCGAGCGCTGCAACTGCGGTCGTCAACGTCTTGCGCACGATAAACCTCCGGAAAGTTAGTGATGCGGATCGGGGATAGAGTGAGCTTTGCACCCCAGCACCGGCCCAGCGACCACAATCGACATCAGAATGCAGTTTCGTTATCAAATCGTGACTTTTCCTTGATCCAACCATGATGTTCAGGGTCGACCGCGCTCCCCCGGTTTTCCGCACCGTTCGGATTCTGGATAAGACGAATAGGGTAGTGCCGTCACGACACCACCCCATTGCGCACGGCCACCACACCTCAAAACACTCGAATCTCCTCGGGGAAGTGACAAGCAGTACGGCGATCGACATCCGGCTGCGGGTAGTGCAACTCAGGACGCTCCCCCACGCACTTGGCCTGGGAAGCTTCGTCGAATCCCTTGAACTTCGGACAGCGGGTATGGAAGGGGCATCCGGACGGCGGAGCGGCTGGGGAGGGAAGACCACCCTCCAGCAAGATGCGATGACGGTCATGCTCTCTGGCCGGATCCGGCACCGGAATAGCCGACAGCAAACCCTGGGTGTAGGGATGCATCGGGTGGTCAAAAACCTGCGAAACCTCGCCGAGCTCCACAATTCGTCCTAAGTACATGACGGCCACGCGGTTGGCGATATGACGCACCACCGACAGGTCGTGTGCAACGAAGAGGTACGACAGCTCCAACTGCTCGCGCAAGTCCTCCAAGAGATTCAACACACCGGCCTGAATCGACACGTCCAAGGCCGACACCGGCTCATCAAGTACCAACAGCTTCGGGTTGAGAGCCAGGGCACGGGCGATGCCGACGCGCTGTTTCTGGCCACCGGAGAAGTTCCTCGGATAACGATTGGCGTGAGCAGGTTCCAAACCCACCAGGGCCATGAGCTCGTCAACACGTTCCGGGATCTTGTTCTTCGGGTAACCGTTGTACTTCAGTGGCTCGGCAATAATGTCAGCGATCGGCAGCCGGGGATCCAAGGATGCCATCGGATCCTGGAAGACGACTTGGAGGTCCTGACGGGTCCTCTTGCGCTGCCTCGCATTCATCTTGGCGGCGTCATGGCCCAAGACGACGACGTTCCCAGCCTCAGGCTTGGCCAGCTCAAGGATCGACATGATCGTTGTCGTCTTCCCGCATCCAGATTCACCGACCAATCCAAGGGTCTCGCCCTTCTTGATCCGGAAGGAGATGCCATCAACAGCATGAACTGTGCCAACGCGCCTCTTGAAGACCGCACCCTTCATAAGCGGGTACGTCTTGACAAGGTTCTCGACGTGCAGAACGTCCTCCAAGGCCTCACGGTCTGAGGTTCCCAGCACGGCCTTGAAGTGGCTCTTACGCTGCCCGAGCTGAGGGTAAACATCGGCGTAGCTACGGTCGATCAACTCACCATGCCGGATACACGCGGCCTCGTGTTCGGGTAAATCGGTATCCGTCAACTCCGGCTCACTTTGGCGGCACGCATCAACCGTCATCGGGCAACGCGGGGCGAAAGGACAACCCACAGGCAAGTTGAGCAAGGAGGGAGGGTTACCCTCGACCGGGGTGAGCGGTTTGTCCTTGTCGAGGTCAGGCCGCGGCAGAGAGCCCAGCAGACCGATCGTGTATGGGTGACGGGAATGGTAAAAGAGGTCGTCAACGCTGGCACGCTCGATGACGCGTCCGGCATACATCACTGCAACCCTGTCAGCCAGACCAGCTACCACACCGAGGTCGTGGGTGATCATAACGACGCCCGCATGGGTTTCACGCTGGGCTACGCGCAGCAAATCGAGAATCTGGGCCTGAATGGTCACGTCGAGGGCCGTCGTCGGCTCGTCGGCGATGATGAGGTCGGGGTCGTTCGCGATGGCCATGGCGATGACGACTCGTTGCCTCATGCCACCAGAAAACTCGTGCGGAAAAGCTTTGGCACGCACCTCGGGATTCGGAATCCCCACCAAGTCGAGCAGCTCGATGGCACGCGCCCAAGCGTCCTTGTCGGACATCTTCGAGTGTACCTGCAGAGCTTCGACAATCTGGTCACCGATGATGTACACGGGGGTCAATGCACTTAGCGGGTCCTGGAAGATCATGGCGACCTTCTTGCCGCGCACATCGGACATCCAGTTGTCGTCGCGTCCCAAGAGCTCAGTGCCATGAAGCTTGATCGCCCCCTCGACGCGGGCTCCCTCATCCAGCAGTCCCATCACCGACATCGAGGTGACCGACTTACCCGATCCAGACTCACCCACCAGCCCGACAACCTCGCCAGCGTTGACGGTGAGGTTCACCCCACGCACAGCATGAACGACGCCATCCTCAGAGGGGAAACGGACGTTGAGATCCTTGATCTGCAGGACCGGCACACCTTCCTGACGCTCGGGGAGGGCGTCGGAAAGGTGCGCCGCCGTGGCAGTTTTCTTACTCATGCCTTACCACCAGACTTAGAGGAGGGATCGACGGCGTCGCGCAGGCCGTCACCGATGAAGTTGACGCTCAGTAGTAGGATGACCAGCACACCAGCCGGGAACATGAACAGCCACGGCGAGGTTGTCACCGCCGTCATACCGTCACCTAGGAGAGTGCCCAGAGACGTTTCTGGCTTTTGCACACCAAATCCGAAGAAAGACAGCACCGTCTCGCTCATGATTGCCGCGACCACGCCGAGGGCCAGATCGATAATGAGATAACTCGCGATGTTCGGGATGACGTGCTTGACGATGATCGTGAACGGCGGCACTGACATGAACCGGGCAGCGGTGACGTAGTCAAGGTTGACCACCGACAAAGTCATGGCTCTCACGACACGAGCCGACAGCATCCAGCTGAAAGCCGACAGCAACACGATGAGCAGCAGCGTCGAGGTGCTCTTGCCAGAGGTGTGCTGGCTCAGGATAGCGATGATGAGGAAGGACGGGATCACCAGTAACAGATCAATGAGCCAGAGGATGACCTTTTCCGCCATCTTGCCGAAATACGCTGCCGCGGAACCAATGAGAGCGGCCAGGGTCTCGACGATCAGGGCAACACAAAAACCGATGATGAGGGACTTACGCAGGCCCTCAACGGTCATAGCGAACAAGTCGAATCCACCCTGGCTGGTACCGAACCAGTGGTACTGGTCTGGCGGGGAGAGGAAAGCGTTGTCGTCAACCACCCAATAATCCCAGTTAGCAATGTAGGGGCCAATGGCGGCAAGCAAGACGACCAGCGCCAAGCCGATAACACCCACTTTCGAGCCGACTGGACGCCAGAAGCGACGCAGGATCAAACGACCCCGCGACATGTGCTTGCCGTCACGCTCGTTGCGACCCGGCCGGTGTTTCTCGTTGCGCTCGGATGCAGTAAGGGCGTCCGGGCCCTCTATCGGAGCTCTGGGCCCCACCTTCGGGGTATTGAGCTCGACGCTGGAATTGTTCGTAGGTTCAGACATGACGGCTCCTCCTCATCGAGCCCGGACACGCGGATCGATGACCGCGATGAGGATGTCGGACAACAAAGCACCGGTCAGCGTGCAGAGACCGGAGAAGGCAACAACCGCAACTGACCCGTTGATGTCGTTCTGCTGGATCGACATCACCGAGTAGGAGCCGACTCCGTTCCATGCGTATACTTGCTCGGAGATGGTGGCGCCAACGAAGATATTGGCGACACCGAAGGCGAAGTAGGTGGCCATCGGGATGATGGCATTACGCAAAGCGTGGTGACGGATTGCGCGCCCCTTGCGCAATCCCTTAGCCCGTGCGGTACGGACGTAGTCAGCACCCAGAGTATCGAGCATCAAGTTGCGCTGATACCGCGAGTAGCTGGCCAGGCTCAAGGCTGACAGCGAGATCGTCGGTAGCAGAAGGTGCTGCATACGACTGAGAAACTCCGCTCCGAAATAGTTACCGTGTGAGCCCACCTCACCAATGAATTGGAAGAACTGGGTTCCGATCGCCTGGTTGAAGCGGATAGCGCACAGCTGCAGCAAGACCGCCAACACCATCGTCGGAGTCGAGATGAGCAGCAGGCACAGGAACGACACAATCCGGTCAGCAGCCGAATATTGGCGTACCGCCGACCAAGCACTGATCGCAACACCGCCGACCATGCCGATAATCGTTCCGCAAATCACCAGACGAACCGATACACCGATGCGGGTGCCAATGAGGGAGTTGATCGCGTCACCATGTGGGGTCCAGCCCCAGTTCCAGTGAAGGAAGACCATCTTCAACCATCGCTCGTACCGCACCGAGATGCTGGTGTCGGGGTTGATGTTGTAGTTGGTCAGTGACTGATTGATCGCCGTCCAGTTGAGCTTCGGATTCGTCTGGTCGAAGGCGTTGCGCGGATCCAAAGCATACGAGGCGAGCAAGTATGCGAAAGAGACTGCTATGAACAACAGCACGACGTAATTAATGAGGCGACGCACCACGTATTTGAGCACGATCGTCCTTTCTCACAGTGTGCATTGCCTGCTCGGATGGCAAGCGGGCCGCCGGCGAGTATGACGATGACCCGCGCGGCAAGACTTGCCGCCACACAGGTGTGAGGTCATCACGGCACGCGGGCCGCACGGTGTGCGTGATCATACACACACCTCGCCCCCGCGACCGTCTGTTGAGATTAAATAAGTGAGGTACGTCGTCTCTGGAATTGTGCTGTCAGTTGATAGACGACGGGAGGGATGGGAAACACTGTGTTTCCCATCCCTCCCGTCGTCAAGCGGTCGTATCTATGACGAGAAGAGGTCAGCGTTTGGTAACGCTGCCACCAGCTTTCTCGATTTTTTCCTGAGCCGACTTCGACCAGGCGTCAACCACAAGGTCAACCTTGACGGTCAGCTCGCCGGTTCCGAGAACCTTGACGAGTTCGTTGTCACGCACCGCACCAACGGAGACCAGGTCGTCAACAGTAATCTTGCCGCCCTTGGGGAACAGAGCCTCGACCTTATCCAGGTTCACGACCTGGTACTCGGTGCGGAACGGGTTGTGGAACCCGCCCAGCTTCGGGGCCTGCATATGAATCGGCATCTGTCCGCCGGCGAAGAACTCGGGCACGTTCTTGCGTGCACCGGTGCCCTTGGTACCGCGACCAGCGGTCTTACCCTTGGAACCCTCACCACGACCAACGCGGGTCTTGGCCTTGTGGGCACCAGGAGCGGGCTTGAGGTCATGGAGCTCAATAGCCATGTCAGTCCACCTCTTCCATGGTGACGAGGTGACGAACGGTCCGGACCATGCCGCGAAACTCCGGGCGGTCCTCCTTGATGACCGTGTCACCGATACGCTTCAGTCCGAGGCTGCGCAAGGTCTCACGATGATTTGGCTTGGTAGCGATGCCAGACTTGATCTGGGTGATCTTCAGCTTGCTCATCAGTTAACCCCCGCCTTTTCCTCCATGCGGGCAGCAGCGGCGGCCTCGTCGGCCTCCTTGCGCGCACGCAGCATGGCTGCTGGGGCGATCTCCTCAACGGACTTGCCGCGACGACGGGCGACCTCTTCGGGCTCCTCGAGCTGCTGCAACGCGGCGACGGTGGCGTGAACCACGTTGATCGCATTGGAGGACCCGAGGGACTTGGCGAGCACGTCGTGCACGCCGGCACACTCAAGAACAGCGCGGGCCGAGCCACCGGCAATAACACCGGTACCCGGGGAAGCCGGACGCAACATCACGATACCGGCGGCCTTCTCACCGATCACCGGATGGGTGATAGTACGACCGACCAGCGGCACCTTGAAGAAATGCTTCTTAGCTTCCTCAACGGCCTTGGCGATAGCTGCGGGCACCTCTTTAGCCTTGCCGTAGCCGACGCCTACGCTGCCCTCACCGTCACCCACGACAACTAGCGCCGTGAAGCTAAAGCGACGGCCGCCCTGGACCACCTTGGCGACGCGGTTAATGGCCACGACGCGCTCGAGATATTCGTTCTGATTGCGGTTGCGATCGTTCTGGCCACGACGGTTGTCACGGCCACGACGCTCACCACCTGCACCGCCACCGCGGCGCTGGGTTCCACTCATCGTTGCTCACTTGCCTTTCGTGGGTCAGAAGTCGAGACCAGCCTCGCGGGCCGCATCGGCCAGCGCGGCGATCCGCCCGTGGTACTGGTTTCCGGCCTTGTCGAACACGACCTTGGTAATGCCAGCAGCCTTGGCGCGCTCACCAATGATGGTGCCGACGCGGGCCGCCTTCGCGGTCTTATCTCCGGACATCTCGCGCAGCTCGGCCTCCATAGTGGAAGCCGACACCAGAGTGTTGCCGGCAACATCGTCGATGACCTGAACGAAGACATGCTTCGACGAACGGGTCACGACCATGCGAGGACGCTCGACGGTCCCGAAGATCTTCTTGCGACCACGGGCCTGGCGACGAGCACGTGCCTTGGCGCGGTCGGACAGGCTCTTGCGAACAGTCAGGGTGCTTGCCATGTCACTTACCTGCCTTTCCAACCTTGCGACGGACGTTCTCGCCCTCGTAACGCACGCCCTTGCCCTTGTAAGGCTCCGGCTTGCGGATCTTGCGGATGTTGGCCGCAGTCTCTCCCACAGCCTGCTTGTCGATGCCCTGAACCGAGAACTTCGTGGGGTTCTCGACGGCGAAGGTGATTCCCTCCGGGGCGTCGACGATCACCGGGTGTGAGAAACCGAGGTTGAACTCGAGCTGCTTGGGGCCCTTGGACAGCACGCGGTAACCCACGCCCTGGATCTCCAGCTTCTTCTCGTAGCCCTCGGTCACACCGATGACCATATTGTTGATGAGGGTGCGAGTCAGCCCGTGCAACGAGCGATTCTCACGCTCATCGTCGGGACGCTCAACGAGGATCGCGCCCTCATCATTCTTGCTCACGGTGATGGGTTCGCGAACGGTGAAGTTCAGGGTTCCCTTGGGACCCTTCACCTCCACGTACTGCCCATCAAGCTTCACCTCGACACCGGACGGGACGGCGATGGGAAGCCTGCCAATGCGCGACATTGATTACTCCTATCTGTCTCGTCGACGGTCACCACACGTAGGCGAGGACTTCCCCGCCCACGGACTTCTCATGGGCCTGCTTGTCAGTGAGCAGCCCCTGAGAAGTGGAGATGATAGCGATGCCCAGGCCGCCGAGTACCTTCGGCAGGGCGGTGGACTTGGCGTAAACGCGAAGTCCGGGCTTGCTGATACGGCGGACGCCAGCGATCGAACGCTCGCGGTTCTCGCCGTACTTGAGGGTGAGGGTCAGGGTCTTGCCGACCTCGCCCTCCTTGGGTTCGTTGACCTTATAGTCGGCGATGTAACCCTCGGACTTGAGGATACCGGCAATTCCCGCCTTAATCTTCGAGTGAGGCATCGACGTCTGGTCGTGGTACGCCTGGTTGGCGTTGCGCAGACGGGTCAGCATGTCTGCGATGGGGTCAGTCATGGTCATGGCTGGTTTGGCCTCTTTCTCACAACGGTTTCCCTGATGCCGCCTCCGTGGGGACCGGCTCGGGACCTTCTGTGTTGTTCAGGTTAGGTATGGGGCGGGTTACCAACCCGCCGGGGGCTTATCGGGCCCGTGGATCAGCATCCTTAGACGGACGCGCGGTCACCAAGAAGACTTGGTGACACCCGGGAGCTGACCGGCGTGGGCCATCTCACGCAGACAGATTCGGCATAGACCGAATTTGCGGTACACCGAGTGCGGACGACCGCAGCGCTGGCAACGGCTGTAAGCACGGACACCGAACTTGGGCTTGCGGGCCGCCTTGACCTTCAGAGCTGTCTTGGCCATCAGATCCTCACTTCTTCTTCTTCTTGGCGTAGTAGGCGGGACCGCGCTTGGTCTTCGCCTTCTTCGGATCATCCTTCGCCTTGAACGGGAATCCCAGGTGTTTGAGCAGGGCCTTGCCCTCCTCGTTGGTCTGCGCGGTGGTCACGAAAGTGATGTCCATGCCACGGATGCGGTCGATCTTGTCCTGATCAATCTCGAGGAACATAACCTGCTCGGACAGGCCGAAGGTGTAGTTACCCTTGCCGTCGAACTGGTTCGAGTTGAGACCACGGAAGTCACGGATGCGCGGCAGGGCCAGGGTCAGCAGACGGTCGGCAAACTCCCACATGCGGTCCCCGCGAAGGGTGACGTGGCAGCCAATCGGCTGTCCCTCGCGCAGCTTGAACTGAGCGATGGACTTGCGAGCCTTAGTAACCTGCGGCTTCTGACCGGTGATGGCGGTGATGTCGCGAATAGCACCATCCATAACCTTGGAGTCGTGAGCAGCATCACCGACGCCCATATTCACCACGATCTTTTCGAGACCGGGGATGAGCATCGGGTTACGGTAGCCAAACTCCTCCTGCATGGCAGCGCGAATCTGCTCGCGGTACTGCTTCTTCAGACGAGGCATCTCGTGCGCGATAGCGTCGGTGCTCACTTGGCCTCCTCCTTCTTGAGGTAGCGGACGCTGCGCTGGGCGGCGTACTCAGAACCGTCGGGGCGACGCTTGGTGACGTCCACGCGACGGTAACCGACGCGAGTCACGACGTCCTTGCCGTCGATCTTGGTCACGAGCTGAACGTTCGAGACGTGGATCGGAGCCTCAGACGAGATGATGCCGCCCTTAGTGGTGCCGCCCTGTGGGGTGGGCATGTCGCGACGATGATGCTTACGAATGTTCACACCCTCGACGACGACGCGCTCACGGGCCGGGTCCACCGAGAGGACCTCGCCGATGGCGCCCTTGTCGTTGCCAGCGATGACCTTGACGCGGTCACCCTTCTTGATCTTGAGCGACTTCATTCAGATCACCTCCGGGGCGAGCGAGACGATGCGCATGAACTTCTTCTCACGCAGCTCGCGGGCGATGGGGCCGAAGATACGGGTACCACGAGGCTCCCCGTCTCCCTTAAGGAGGACGGCAGCGTTCTCGTCGAACTTGATGTAGGACCCGTCCGGACGGCGATGCGACTTGACGGTCCGAACGACGACGGCCTTGACGACCTCGCCCTTCTTCACGTTTCCGCCGGGGATGGCATCCTTGACAGTGCACACGATGGTGTCACCGAGGTAGGCGTAACGACGCTTCGATCCACCGAGAACACGGATGCAAAGAAGCTCCTTCGCACCAGTGTTGTCGGCGACCTTAAGTCGCGTCTCCTGCTGGATCATGTCTTCTCCTTTGTCCCACTGGTTCCCTTCCGGGCCTGATAGGACTGTTGAACACGAACCCTCTGGATTTTGCCAGAGGGCAACCCGCGCCTCAGGGGGTACGCGGCTGTCGTCCGCGAGAGGTCCCGCCACCCTCGGGCGGCGCACGGTAACCTTCGGCTCCGCAGAGTCGGGGCTCCACGCTGTGCTTAAAGGTGGGCACAGTCGCAAGACAACTTCAGCAGTTTAACTCTCGGCGCGACAGATTGCCAGTCGTCGCGTTGGTTCATCAAAGATGGCCGCGTGGGTCGTGGGTGAATGGGGCCAACCCCCAGGAGCCACCACCCCCAGCATCCGGGCAGACGTGCAGGTCGTCAATATCCAGAACCGGTAACGAACCATAGCGCACACGCAAGCGGCTGGCGGACAAGGTGAAACGTTGGTTTGAGAGTGATCCCCTGGGCTGTGGTTGGCTCCCCCCAACGCTAGCCCGCCTTAGCTTAACTACGAAACGCAAACCAAGGCGCTTACTCCCCCCTGTCCCCACACACAACAAGGCGACCCACCCTTTCGGATGGGTCGCCTTGTTGTGTGTGGGGATCGCCTCACCAACCAATCATTTGGCCTTCTCGACGATCTCGACGAGGCGCCAGCGCTTGGTGGCCGACAGCGGACGGGTCTCCATGATCCGAACGCGGTCACCCATGCCGGCCTCGTTGTTCTCATCATGGGCCTTCAGGCGCACGGACTTTGTCATGACCTTGCCGTACAGCGGGTGCTTGACGCGATCCTCAACCAAGACGGTGATCGTCTTGTTCATCTTGTCGGACACGACGAGTCCCTCACGGACCTTGCGGCGGGTCGTCCGCTCAGCGGTGTTCTCGCTCATGCTCAGGCCTCCTTAGTGGAATCGGGATCGTCGACGATATTGAGGTTGCGCTCCTGGAGCACGGTGTACACCCGGGCAATATCCTTGCGGACCTCACGCAGGCGAGCCGTGTTCTCGAGCTGACCGGTGGCCGACTGGAAACGCAGCCCGAACAGCTCTTCCTTCAGTTCACGAACCTTGTTGCGCAACTCTTCACCGGAAAGCTGGCGCAGCTCAGCAGCAGAAAGCTTCGGCATCAGTTGTCACCACCTTCACGGGAGATGAAACGAGCCTTCATCGGCAGCTTGTGGATGGCCAGACGCATGGCCTCGCGGGCCACTTCCTCCGGCACACCCGACAGTTCGAAGAGAACTCGTCCAGGCTTGATATTGGCGATCCACCACTCAGGCGTGCCCTTACCGGAACCCATGCGGGATTCGGCAGGGTGCTTGGTCATCGGGCGGTCCGGGTAGACGTTGATCCACACCTTTCCACCACGCTTGATGTAGCGGGTCATGGCAATACGGGCGGCCTCGATCTGACGGTTAGTCAGGTACCCACCCTCGGTGGCCTGAATGCCATAGTCACCAAAGGCCAACTGGGTGCCACCCTTAGCAGCGCCAGTCCGCTTGGGATGGTGCTGCTTACGGTACTTCACTCGACGAGGAATCAACATGTCAGGCTCCTGCGTTCTCGGTCTGCGGGGCCGGAGTCTCAGCAGACTGCTTGGCGGCCTCGGCGCGACGCCGTCCACCGCGACGGTCAGGACGATCGCCCCGGCCACGACGGTTTCCACCGCGTCCACCACGACCGCCCTGGGCAGCCTGGCGAGCAGCCTTCTGGGCAGCGCGCTCCGCGCGAGTGCCGGTGACGTCGCCCTTGTAAATCCACACCTTGACGCCAATGCGGCCGAAGGTGGTGCGGGCCTCGAAGAAGCCGTAGTCAATGTCAGCGCGCAGGGTGTGCAGCGGCACACGGCCTTCGCGATAACCCTCGGAACGGCTCATCTCAGCGCCACCCAGACGTCCGGAGCACTTGATACGAATACCAAGAGCGCCTGCGTTCATGGCGGACTGCTGAGCCTTGCGCATGGCGCGACGGAAAGCGACACGGGCAGCAAGCTGCTCGGCGATTCCCTGAGCGACCAGCTGGGCGTCAGTCTCAGGGCTCTTGACCTCGAGGATGTTCAGCTGGATCTGCTTGCCGGTGAGCTTTTCGAGCTCACCGCGCACGCGCTCAGCCTCCGCGCCATTGCGCCCGATAACGATGCCCGGGCGGGCGGCGTAAAGGAAAATGGTCACGCGCTCGGAGCGACGCTCGATCTCGATGGACGAAAGACCGGCGCGCTCCAGATTCTTGTGGAGCCACTCTCGGATCTTGACATCCTCACCCACGAGCTCGGCGTACTGCTTCTCGGCGTACCAGCGGGTCTTGTGATCGGTCGTCACACCGAGACGGAAACCATGGGGATTGATTTTCTGGCCCATGTCAGGCCCCCTTCTCGGTCTCGGACTTGGCTGCAGCTGCCGGACGACCCGACTTGGCCTTCTTACGGGCTCGACGGGCTTCCTTGGGCTCGACAACCACGGTGATGTGAGCGGAGCGCTTCAGAATCCGGCTAGCGGATCCCTTGGCGCGGGGACGGATGCGGCGCATGGTGATGCCCTCGTCGACAAAGGCCTGCGAAATGTACAGGTCGTCGGCACGCAGGCCCTCGGTCTGCTCGGCGTTGGCCATGGCTGAGGCAATAACCTTGCGAATCGGTTCGGCCGCGGCCTGCGGCTGGAACTTCAGCATGGTCACCGCATCAACGGCGTCCATACCGCGAACCAGGTTGATAACACGACGGCACTTGCTGGCGCTCATCCGGACGTGACGCGCAATAGCATACGAGCCGGGTCGATCGCCGAGCAGGGCGGCGCGACGGCTGGGCCTCTCAGTTTTGCTCATGAATCAGATCCCTCTCGTCAGCGCCTGCGCGCCTTCTTATCGTCCTTCACGTGACCCTTGAAGGTCCTGGTCGGGGCGAACTCTCCGAGCTTGTGCCCAACCATCGATTCGGTCACGAAAACCGGGACGTGCTTGCGGCCGTCATGCACGCCGATGGTGTGCCCGATCATGTCGGGGGTGACCATGGAGCGACGCGACCAGGTCTTAATGACGTTGTGTGTGCCCGCCTCGTTCTGGGCAGTGACCTTCTTGGCCAGATGCTCGTCGACGAAGGGGCCCTTCTTCAGACTGCGTGGCATGTCTCAGACTCCCAATCAGCGCTTCTTGCCGGACTTGCGGCGACGCACGATGAGACGGCTGCTCGCCTTTTTCTTGTTACGGGTGCGACCCTCGGGCTTACCCCAAGGGCTCACTGGGTGACGACCGCCGGAGGTACGGCCCTCGCCACCACCGTGCGGGTGGTCGATCGGGTTCATGACCACACCGCGAACGGTCGGGCGAATGCCCTTCCAGCGGTTACGGCCAGCCTTACCCCAGTTGATGTTGATCTGCTCGGCATTACCGACCTCACCGATGGTGGCGCGGCAGCGAATGTCGACCATGCGCATCTCACCTGAGGGGAGGCGCACAGTGGCGTACTTACCCTCGCGGGCGACCAACTGCACCGACGCTCCGGCGGAGCGACCCATCTTGGCGCCGCCACCCGGACGCAGCTCCACAGCGTGAACCGTGGTACCGACCGGAATGTTGCGCAGAGGCAGGTTATTACCCGGCTTGATGTCAGCCTCAGGGCCGGACACCACGACGGTTCCCTGGCCAACACCGTCAGGAGCGATGATGTAACGCTTCTCGCCGTCGGCGTAGTGGAGCAGGGCGATACGAGCGGTGCGGTTCGGGTCATACTCAATGTGAGCAACCTTGGCCGGCACGCCGTCCTTGTCGTAACGCTTGAAATCAATGATGCGGTAGGCCTGCTTATGTCCACCACCAATGTGACGGGTGGTAATGCGGCCTGTGTTGTTGCGACCACCCGTCTTGGGCTTGGCAACGAGCAGGGACTTCTCAGGAGTCGAGCGGGTGAGCTCGACGAAGTCCGACACGCTCGAGCCGCGACGGCCCGGAGTGGTGGGCTTGTACTTGCGGATACCCATTGGTACTTCGTTCCTTCTCTCGCGGCTCAGGCGACCGGGCCGGTGAAGATGTCGATGTGATCACCCTCGGCAACAGTCACGATGGCGCGCTTGGTGTCGGGACGCTTACCCACGCCAGTGCGAGTGCGGCGTACCTTCCCCTTGCGATTCATCGTGTTCACCGAGGTGACCTTCACACCGAAGATCTGCTCGATCGCAATCTTGATCTCGGTCTTATTAGCAGTCGGCTTGACCACGAACGTGTAGGTGTTCTGGTCGAGCAGACCGTAGCTCTTCTCGGAGACGACCGGGGCGAGGATGATGTCCCGGGGATCTCGGATCTTCAGCTCGCTCACTTGGCGTCCTCCTTCTCGGAGTCGGACTTAACGGCATTGACGAAGCCAGCGGCCTCAGCAGCCGCGGCGGAACGGAACCACACCTCAGCGATAGTGCGCCCGTACCACGGAGATGACGGCTCGTGGAACTTCATGGAGTCCTCGTTGCCCTTGATGTCGAAACCAGCCGGCGGGTTGTCACCACGGAAGGAGTCCTCACCGTAGGGATGCTGATCGGCAACATTGGTCTCGGGGACCTCAGGTTCAGCGGACAAGGCCTGGGTATTAGCGCTACGGGCACCGACGAAAGCGTCTAAGCCAGCCTGGCTGAACACGATGGTCCGGGCGTTGACGACGTCATAGGTGTTGAGCTGATCGGCAGCCAGAACGTGAACCTCGGAGAGGTTACGCACCGATAGCCAGTCAATTTCGTCGCTGCGGTCCAGGACGACGAGCACCTTACGAAGCTCAGCCAGGCCGGACAGCACAGCCTTGGCCTGCTTAGTCGAGGGCTTGTCACCGTCAACCAGCGAGGTCACGACGAAGATGCGGTTGTCGCGAGCCATATCAGACAGGGCCCCACGCAAAGCAGCGGCCACCATCTTCTTGGGGGTGCGCTGAGCGTAGGAACGCGGCTGCGGACCGTGAACGGTGCCGCCACCGACCCACTGCGGTGCACGAGTCGAACCCTGACGAGCACGACCGGTGCCCTTCTGGCGCCACGGCTTCTTGCCGCCGCCAGAGACCTGGCCACGGGTCTTCGTAGCGTGGGTGCCCTGACGAGCAGCCGCGAGCTGGGCGACGACGACCTGATGAATCAGCGGAATGTTGGTATTCACGTCGAAGAGGTCACCGGGAAGCTCGGCCGATCCGGCCTTCTTACCCTTGACGTCAAGGACGTCGATGGTCTTGGTCTCGTTCATGCGGCATCCCCATTCTTGGCGGCCTTCTTGGCGGCACTGCGGACGACGAGCAGGGAACCCTTCGGGCCGGGAACCGCGCCGCGGACCAGCATGATCCCGCGCTCGGCGTCGACGGAGTGAACCTGCAGGTTCTGGACAGTCACGCGCTCGACACCCATGCGGCCGGCCATGCGGAGGCCCTTAATGACCTTGCCTGGCGTCGAGCAGCCGCCGATGGAGCCCGGCGAGCGGTGCTTGCGGTGCACACCGTGGGTAGCACGCAAACCACCGAAACCGTGACGCTTCATGACGCCAGCGGTGCCCTTGCCCTTGCTGGTGCCGGTGACGTCGACGAAATCGGACTCGGAGAACACGTCAGCAGCGATCTCCTGGCCCAGGGTGTATTCGGAGGCGTCGGCGGTGCGCAACTCAACGAGGTGACGTCGAGGGGTCACACCAGCCTTCTCGAAGTGGCCAGCCTCTGGCTTGGTGACGTTCTTCGCCTTGACGGCCCCGTAGCCAAGCTGGACGGCGGAGTAGCCATCAGTCTCGGGAGTGCGCACCTGAGTGACGACACACGGTCCGGCTTGGATGACGGTCACGGGAACGAGCCTATTGTGCTCGTCCCACAGCTGGGTCATGCCGAGCTTGGTGCCCAGCACGCCCTTGACAGTGCGTTCATTGGTCATGGTGCTCAACCTCACGGAAGCTTGATCTCGATGTCGACACCAGCCGGCAGGTCAAGACGCATCAGCGAATCGACTGTCTTTGGGGTCGGCTCGAGAATGTCGATGAGCCGCTTGTGGGTGCGCATCTCGAAGTGCTCGCGGCTGTCCTTGTACTTGTGGGGCGAACGGATCACACAGAACACGTTCTTCTCGGTCGGCAGCGGCACCGGGCCGGCGACCTTAGCGCCCGTGCGGGTCACCGTGTCGACGATCTTGCGCGCCGACGAGTCGATGACCTCGTGGTCGTAGGCCCGCAGCCTGATGCGGATCTTTTGTCCCGCCACAGTTGTTCCTTCTACTCGTCTCTGCCGCGTCCAAGATTCCCTGACGTGGGAGTCCGGTACGCCCAGAGGGTTCCGGCGTGAGGAGCGAACTCCTCATTGGTCCCAACCTCACGATCCCGCAGATCCGGAAACCGCAAGGTCACGTCGCTCCCCTCCGACCCACGCGCTCGGGTGTGTCGCGCATCGCAAACCGCAGAACACCACCGCTCACTAGCCGTCGAGGACCCCGTGAACACTGTGGATTTGTCGGCAGTCATCCGATACTGACCCGCTTCCATGGACCCGGCAGCGGACTCACCTTGATGGTGACACCTCTACCGCATGGCCGCAGTGGCCGGGCCCGACCTCAAAAGACCATTGGGCGAGGCGCACTGCAACCCCGTTCGGAGCAACTTCTACAGTGTGTCACCGACGAACCAGCAAGGCAAATCAGGACCACCAGACCCAACAACAGCCCCGCAATTGAATGGTGTTCAATTATTATCCGGTTGCCAACGTCGAGGAGTCGCCAATGTCATCGCAAAACCCCACAACTGTGGCCTGGTGGAGTGTGCGCATGAGAGCCACTGGGACCCTCGATGGCGAGCCGTATCACGTCAGCGGAGCCGAGTCGCTCGTTGCGCCGGGAATGATCGAGCAGACCGTGGCCGGTCTCACACAACGCGCCCTTGCGCCGGGGCATACCGTCAAGGCCCGGCAGGTGCGAGTCAGTCTGGATCAACTCGACGTCAAGCCCACCGTCATTCCTGCTCTTCCCACTGAGCTTAAGGAATGTCCTGATCCCGTGGCGGCTCGCCAGTACTTTGTCGACGTCTTATCCCGCTTCGTCCCCCATCCCGCCGAAGCACTGCGTGTTCTCACCGAAGGCCCAACCATGCGAGGAGCCGCCATGGTTGAGGCGGGAACTGGCCGTCGATTAGAGGCCGACCCTCTGCGTGGGGTGCGAGTTACGAAGTTCGGAGATCTCACCGAATCGGCCCCGGGAACGTCTTTGGCACACAAGAAACACCATCATGAAGCCGTGTTGTTGGCTAGCAAAGTCGCAGCCGCACCGGGAGTACTGGCGGAACTCTGCATTTCCGACGACCCCCATTACACCCGCGGCTACGTTTGTGCCGACGGGGTCTACACGACGGTGACTAACGTCAAAGCTGACGGTGACCCCAATGGTGGACGCGTCATCCTCGTCGACACGACACGTGCCGACCCAACCACGATCACCGCGTGGCTCGAAAACCACCCCGTTCTTATCGGCCCTGCCACGGCCAGCGGCCCGAAAGCGACCTCCTGGCATGATCACCTCTGCGGTCGTCTCAACGCATGGCGCGCTGCTGGCCTCGAGCGCCGTCCCCGCACCTTCTGCTCTGCTCAGGATCCTGACGCCATCACAACCGACGGACCTGCCTTGCTGTTCTCCTCATCGGACTACCTCGGCCTGTCGACCGAGCCTAAGGTTCAGCAGGCCATGATGAACACTGTCAGAAGGCTCGGGAGCAGTTCGGGTGGCTCTCGGCTCACGACGGGCACTTCCGTAGCTCACCACCAGGCTGAACATGAGATCGCCGCATGGTTGAGATACCCGCAGGCCGTATTCATGGCCAGCGGCTACCAAGCCAACATCGCGACCATACAGTTGCTTGCCGACCCTCACGTCACCGTCATTTCCGATGCTGAAAACCATGCCAGCCTGATCGATGGGTGCCGCTTGGCGCGAGCGCGCACCGTCGTCGTCCCCCACGCCGACCTCGACGCCATCGACACAGCCCTTGATCGCGTCACGACCGACAGGGCGCTCGTACTCACCGAAGGCGTCTACTCCATGGGCGGCGACGTCACCGCTGTCGGCGAGCTCGTCGAAATTGCCCACCGCCATGGAGCTCTGGTTGTCGTCGACGATGCCCATGGGATTGGTACGGTCGGGCCCACTGGCCGCGGCGCGACCGAAGGTCTCTCGGCGTCACAACGACCCGACGTTTTGTTGGGAACTGCGAGCAAAGCTCTCGGAGTCGAGGGTGGTTTCGCATGCGTCGACGAGACTCTGGCTACCCTGATGCGCAACTGCGCACGAGGGTACGTGTTCTCCAGCGCCCCTTCCCCTGTCGTCGCGGCAGGCGTGGCCGCAGCCGTGGAGTATCTACGAACTGACACACGTCGGGTCTGTAGTCTTCAAGCCAACGTCGCCCAGGCACGTCGCCTCCTGGCCGAAGCTGACCTCATCCCGCCCTCGACCGCCCATGATCGCGGTCCGATTATCCGGATCCCCGTTGGACCGGAATCTCGTGCTGTCGCAGCTCAGGGAGAGCTGGCTCGTCGCGGCCTCATGGTCGGTGCGATCCGCTACCCCGCAGTCGCGAAGGGCGACGCCATCCTGCGTATCTGTCTCACGGCACGTCACACAGACGAGCACATTCGGATTCTCGTCATGTCCCTTCGCGAAGTCCTTGACGGTGCTCTCAGCGACGCACCACGGTGACGTTCTTCGGGAGGTCGTAATACTGATGAAGGTGGGCCTCGGTGGATCCACGGCGGCCCGCATAGTCGGGCAACCAGTCTGGGGCGGGCAGCGCCTTCGGGACGACGACTGTGTCGTGCTCCCCACGGCGTGCCGCATCTACCTGGGCGTTGACCGGTCGCCAGACACTACCGTTGAGTGTCGCTCCCTCGAGCATCTCCCACGCTCCCAATGGGCCGGTACCCAGACATGACGCGGTAGTAACCATGGCCAGGACCGTCGCGAGTTGCGTCTCCGATGCCGCCATCACTCGCGCGCCAGATTCCGAGGCTGGAACACAGCTGTCGCCCTGGGCTGTGCTACCCCGTATCAGCCCGACTGCAGCCCATGCCCATATCAGCGCACTCACGGTAAAAACCGCTAGGCCGAGGAAGGACGTTCGTCCCCCTGGAGAACCTTGAATCGACGGCAGCGCATAGTAACCAAACGCCGCGCCCGTCGATACCCCCACCATGCCGCATCCCGGTAACCGAGCAACCATCACTGTGAGCACTACAAGGATCACCATCACGATGCCGAAGCACACCCCGCTCAGCACTCCGGTGGCCGAGAAGTACAGTCGAATATCTCCCACGAGCTTTCGTTGCGCGAGTACCGTAATAATTCGCAGGCTGGCCGCGGCCAGCCCGACAGATGCCACACAGAACAGGGCGAGCAGGATCCCGATAGCGCGGCGGTGGAATCCGCGCTTCATGACTACCAGGCACATAGCGATAACTGACAGCATGATCGCAAAGAACACGACCGGGTAATTGCTGAGCGAATGACTGACGGAGTGGACGATGAATGACACTCGTTTGGGAATCTCCCCGGTTGATTTCGGGTACGGGTATGGATCTCCCACTCGGTGACGACGTGCCCACAAACCCGGCATTCCCATTCTCGCGGCATTTCCCACAGCCGCCACGATCAGAGCCGTCGCCCACCGAGTAGTCCATTTCCCAGCAGGTGTGATAAGAGCCATGGCAACAATTGCCCCGACGATTCCCGGCGCATTCAATTCATGGTGAATGCTTGCTACACATGACAGCACCACCGCTACCCACAAAACCCAGCCGTGGTCGACATTCGGTCCCCGCTGGGACCACAACAGAAGGATAGAGACGATACCGAGCGCTAGGCCCCACATATAGCCGATGTTCGCGGCAATGAACATGATTGTGTCCCCACCCATATGTGGCTCGAACCCAATCACGGCCATTGGTGCGAGAAATGCACCGACGCCTGCTAAAAGGTCGGCACCGGGCGACACTACTTCCCGTAGATCTCGAATGAGGGCTCGCACCATGAGCCATAGTGCCAGCGACGCCGACACAGACGAGAATATGAGGGGAACGCGAATCCATCCCCCCATCGCCATGGTGAGCTGCACCATCATGTCCGAGAAACGACCATTGCGCTCTACCAGATCGTAGACGGTGAGCCGCGCAAAATCCGCCCAGTCAATACGCCCGCCGGGAGTGCCAGATCGGGTGGCGAAATACAAATCATCGATATCCCACACAGGCGTTCGCCACACCAACGCCCAATAACAGGTGACGAGCGCCCAGAACCACACTATTGGGCGTCGCAGAAGTGGATGTCGCCGCAGCGCAACCCTCGTCTCCCCGTATTCAGTCATTACTTCTGGTCTATCTCAGCCTCGAACCTTTGCATACGACGAAGAGTCGACTCCTTGCCCAGAATCTCCATCGCCTCGAACAGCGGCGGGGACACCCACGAACCAGTCACAGCCACCCGAACCGGCGCAAAGGCTAGGCGGGGCTTGATGCCCATCTCGTCGCACAGTCGGGCGCGCAAGGCAGCTTGGATAGCGTCAGCGGAAAAATCGTCAAGTCCCTTGAGCACCTCAACAGCGGCATGCTGGATGTCGTCGGCTCCTGCCTTGAGCTTGGCCACGGAATCCCCATCGAAGACCAGGGCGTCGTCGTCGGTCAGCAGGAAGGCCAGCTTGGGCAGGGCCTCGGACAACAACGTTAATCTTTCCCGAACTAGCGGCATCGCGGCATGGATGGCACAGCGATCCTCCTGGGTCAGATCACGACCCAGAACTTGTCGCGCCTGACCCATCTGGTCGGCGTAGTCGAGCACACGATCGGTGAGGACCTCAGCGTCAAGGCTGCGAATGTACTGACCGTTGAGCCAGTCCAATTTAGTGACGTCGAAGACCGGGCCGCCTGTAGAAACATTCCCCCAATCAAACCGGGACACGAAGGAATTGAAGTCCTCCATTTCCTGACCCTCGGCAACCGTCGGGTAGGCCAGCAACTGAAGGAAATTACGCAACGCCTCAGGCAGATAGCCTTGCTCATGGAACCACATCAGCCGAGCAGCCGGGTTCTTACGCTTAGAAATTTTGGATCTATCAGTATTACGCAGCAGGGGCATATGAGCGAACCTCGGCGCTTCCCATCCCAGCCACTTGTAAAGCAATAGATGCTTGGGCGTCGACGAAATCCATTCCTCACCGCGCACGACGGTATCGATACCCATCAGATGATCGTCGACGACGACGGCCATGTGATAGGTCGGGAACCCGTCAGCTTTGAGGATCACCTGATCGTCAGGACGAGGAGCGCGCACCGTGCCCCGGATAAGGTCATCAAACTCCAGATCGACATCCTCAGGAATAAGCATCCGAACCACCGGGGTCTCGGTGAAACCTGGCAGCTTAGCTCTTTCCTCTTTCGACATCCCCAGGCACATCCGGTCGTAACCAGTCTCCGGCGACTTCGCTGCAGCACGCTCCTCACGCAACTGCTTGAGCCTCTCCTGGGAGCACCAGCAACGATAGGCGTGACCGGACTCGATGAGCTTCTCAACGAGCGGTTTGTACGTGTCTAACCGCTCAGACTGCTTGTACGGCTCATACGGGCCACCGACGAGCGGAGACTCGTCAGGAGATAACCCCAGCCACTCGAGTGTCTGATAAATCTGATCCTCCGAACCCGCCACCAGACGAGTGCGATCGGTGTCCTCGATGCGCAGCACGAACTGGCCACCGGTGCGTTGTGCCCATGCCTTGTCGAACAAGGCCATATAGGCCGTACCGACGTGAGGATCACCAGTGGGCGAGGGGGCAACGCGCGTGCGCGCGGGATGCAAATCAGTCATGATGACACGAAGTCTATCGGGATCCGCTGACAGATTCCGGTAAAGTTCCCGCCATGGCAGAACCTACTGGAGACTCGGCTGAGTCCAGCTCGGACTTCATTCATCAGGTTGTTCGCGCGGACATCCACCAGGACACCTACGGCGGGCGCGTCCAGACTCGGTTCCCACCTGAGCCTAACGGCTACCTCCACATTGGCCACGCCAAGGCCATCGTCACCGATTTCGGCGTTGCCGAGGATTTCGGCGGCACCTGCAACCTGAGACTTGACGATACGAATCCAGGCACCGAGGAAACCGAGTATGTCGAGTCGATCATTGCAGACATTGAGTGGCTAGGTTACTCCCCGGCCCACGTTGTCCACGCGTCAGATTATTTTGAGCAGCTTTACGAGTGGGCGAAATACCTCGTACGTGAGGGGCTGGCCTACGTTGACGACCAGTCCCCCGAAACTATCCGCGAGCAGCGCGGCGGCTACGGTAAGCCGGGCATCGAAAGTCCCTACCGCAACCGGCCTGCCGAAGAATCCCTTGACCTGCTGAGGCGGATGCGTGCCGGGGAATTCCCCGACGGTTCCCGCTGCCTGCGCGCCCGCATCGATATGCAGGCCGAAAATATGTGGCTGCGCGACCCAGTCATGTACCGGATCCGCCACCAAGCCCACCACTCCACCGGTACCGAGTGGTGCATCTACCCCACCTATGACTGGGCACATGGTCAGTCTGACGCTATTGAGGGCGTGACTCACTCGTTGTGCTCCCTAGAGTTCAACAGTCATCGTCCGCTCTACGACTGGTTCCTTTCCCACCTGCCCCTGGACGGCCCTGCCCCCAAGCAGCGCGAATTTGCCCGTCTCGAGTTGACCCACACCATCACCTCGAAGCGCAGGCTCAAGTCCCTAGTAACCAACAACATCGTTGATGGATGGGATGATCCGCGCATGCCCACCTTGCGCGGTATGCGTCGCCGTGGATACCCAGCAGCCGCCATTCGAGCCTTCTGCCAGGCCGTCGGCACTACCAAGAACAACTCGGTCAAGGCCATTGAGGAGTTTGAGTCCTTCGTACGCCGCGAGCTCAACGCCACCGCTCAGCGGCGCATGGCTGTGTTGCATCCCCTCAAGCTTGTCCTTGACGGCTGGCCGACTGACGACGACGGCAACCCGGTGGTGGAATGGTTCCAGCTGGTCAATAATCCGGAGAATCCTGACGACGGCACCCGTCGCGTCCCCTTCACCGGAGAGCTCTGGATTGAGGCCGATGATTTCCGCGAGGACCCTCCCCGCAAATTCTTCCGCCTCTCCCCCGGACATGAGGTGCGCCTGCGCGGCGCCTACCTGGTGACAGCCACCGACGTCGTCAAGAATCCTGACGGAACTATTGCTGAGGTTCACGCCAGTTACGACCCGCAATCGCGCGGCGGAACCGCCCCTGACGGCCGCAAGGTGAAGTCGACGATGCACTGGGTTTCGGCTGGCCATGCCATTCCCGTGACAGTCAACCTGTACGACCGCTTATTCAGCGCTGAGATTCCCGGGTCGCAGACCGGGGAAGCCCTTGACGATCTCAACCCACAGTCCCGCGAAACACTCACCGAGGTTATGGCCGAACCGGCCCTGGCCAATGTGGCTCCGGGCGAGGTGGTGCAATTCGAGAGACTGGGATACTTCGCTGCAGATCACGACACCGCCGTGTTCCATCGCACCGTCGGGCTGCGTGACGAATGGGCCCAGCTACAAAAGCGCCAGGCCTGACCAGACAGTGTTGCCGACAAAAATCCATCGATTTGTCCCCCAACGCTCACCTCATTCGGTAACGATAGTGTCGCTTCCCAACCCGTTGGAAGGACACCATCTATGCATGACAACCCCCTTGGTACGAACCTGTCGCACCGCGCCCTGCTGGCCGGCTCGCTGGGAGCTGGACTCGCCATGACAGCAGTTGACCGCTCCCTCGCATTACCGACCCCCACAGTTTCCGACTCCACGCCCAGCACGGCGGCGCTAACAGTGTTGGCGACGACCGATATCCACGGTCATGTTTTCGACTGGGATTACTTCGCTGACGCTGCGTTTCCGCCTTCGGATAAGGGGCGTTCTTCGGCTCCCTTGGGTGTGAGCCGCGTAGCCACGATCGCGAAACAGGTCCGCGCGGAGCAGGGCACTGACTCCGTCGTCATGCTCGACAACGGCGACACCATCCAGGGCACCCCGCTGACATACCTTTCAGCGAAGCAACCCGAAAAGCTCGGTCACGATGAGGTCATGGCTCGCGCCTTCAACCTGGTGGGTTATGACGCTGCGAATATCGGCAATCATGAGTTCAACTACGGGGTCAAAGAGCTGCTCCGCTACCACAACGACCTCAAAGCCCCGCTGTTATGCGCCAACGTCATTGATGTCAAGACCGGCAAGCCCCTCACCCAGGGCAGCCTCATGCTGACCAAAAACGTTGCCGGTCACGAGGTGAAGGTCGGCATAGTCGCGGTCACTACCCCCGGCTCAATGGTGTGGGACAAGGCGAACCTGGTCGGCAAGGTCGATATCGCTGATCCAGTCCAGACCGCCGCTCGATACTCAGTACGTCTTCGCAAAGATGGTGCCGACGTCGTCGTCGTGCTCATCCATGCCGGACTCTCCGAGGATCAGGCCGTCCCGGTTTACCACGGGCTGCCCGAGAATAACGCCACCGTATTGGCAAAGTCTGTTCCCGAGGTTGACCTGGTTGTCATCGGTCACACCCATCAGGACGACCCCGTTGAGATTGTTGACGGCATCTCAGGACACAAGGTCGTCATCACTCAGCCCGACTACTGGGCTCGTTCGGTATCTCAAGTGACGATTCCGCTGGACTTCTCCGCCACCAAGGTCACGATCCGCCACGATCAGATCACGGTCAAGCCGCGTTACACCCGCGATGTTGAGGAGGACACAGAGTTCGCCTCCGACTCACAGCTACAGGCCGACCACAAGGCCACCGTCAGGTACGTCAACTCAGTTGTTGCCACCTCGACGGCGACGCTGACAACTGAGCGTTCGATGGTCGAAGACACCCCGATCCTTGACTTCATCGGCAAGGTCGAGGCCGACACCGTTGCCAAGGCGATCAAGGGCGGCAGATATGACGGCATCCCGGTCATCGCCCAGGTGTCACCGTTCTCCCGCACTGCGGCCTTCCCGAAAGGTGACGTCAAGATCAAGGACATCGCCGGGCTGTACGTCTTTGACAACACGTTGGCCGGAATCCTGCTTACCGGTAAGCAGCTCAAGGACTACCTAGAGTACTCCGCGAAGTACTTCAAGCAGGTCAAGAAAGGGGCCGCCGTCAATCCGGCTCCGGCCAGCGAAGGCGGCGACACTCAGGCCGATTACCAGGGCAAGCCGGTATGGGATTACAACTATGACGCCGTTACTGGGGTCACGTACTCCATCGATATTTCCCGGCCAGTCGGCGCGCGTATCCTGGGCCTGTCGTGGCAGGGTAAGCCGGTCGCTCATGACCAGAAGTTTGTGCTGGCCATCAATAACTACCGCATGAGCGGTGGCGGCGGTTACCCGCACGTCGCCGAGGCTCCGGTCGTCTGGGACGAGATCCTCGAGATTCGCCAGCTACTCATCGATACTGCCATGGCAATGAAGACGATCGATCCGAAGGACTTTTTCGATCGCAACTGGTTCCTCACCACAACCGGCGAGACGTGGCCAGGCAGTGGCAAGCCAGGTGACGGCGGCACATCTGGTGGGTCCCAACCGGGATCTGGCTCTCCCAATCGTCCGACGACCCTGCCAGGCACTGGCGTCTGACTACGTGTGAACATTGTTAAGCCTCGGCCCACCTCAAAGGTAGGCCGAGGCTCTTCTTGTCCGGGCAACGTGGAAGAGTGCGATCATGGCAGGTAAAGACCGCACGCCATCGATACTGGAAGGATGTAGCGCTGACTACCCAAATCGTCCCGTGGGTTCCTAAGCATGGGTACCCGGCTCGGCTGGCCAACCGGAGTTGGCCGGCGAAAGTGCTGCGCCGTGCCAGCATCGTTGGCCTCATCTTTGCCCTGTTCGGTCTATGGACGGCTTTAACGCCCTCACTGGTTCCCCGGACGTGGTGGATGGTCGCGGTCAATGTGTGGTTATCAACACTCTTCGCATACGGGATCGGCGGATTCATTGGCCGAATCTCTCGATGGCTAGCAGAGATCACTCGGTTGCAGGTGTCAGTGTCGACCAGCGCGGTGCGAGGGATTCAACGTAGTTGGTATGCAATCCTCGCCCTCATATCGCTCGGAATGTTCATATGGTGCACCCGACAGCAGCGTTCTGTATCCGACGCAGTTGGGTTGCCGCGTAAGGTGTGGTTCGCGCAGACCGTCGGGGTATTGACGGGCCTCATCTTCTTCGTCACAGCGGTACTACTTATGCGTTTCATCGCTCACGGCATCCGAACTCTGTACACCGGTGTGCACCGTTTCATCGCCCAGCCAGTTCTCGCCGTCGTTGTCGTTGCTTTAAGCGTGGCTTTACTGCTCTGGGCAACCAATAACGTCATCGTGAGAACCACCGCCAACGGCGTCGCCCACGTCATGGCACAGACGAATGCCCAAACAGCAGCCGGACGTACCCCGCCGACGTCTCCCCTGAGGTCTGGTTCCCCGAATTCCCTCCAGCCCTGGGATGGACTGGGCCGAGAAGGCAAAGACGTCGTCACCGACGGACCGAGCGCCGCCATGATCAGCGATGTCATGGGGAAACCGGCGAAGGAGCCAATCCGGGTATATGCCGGGCTCAATGCCCAACGTGATTACACCGCGGAGGCTCGTGGCGTGCTCGCTGAGCTCATTCGCACCGGAGCATTTCACCGTAAGGTGCTCGTCATTCAGAACGGCACGGGTTCCGGCTGGGTGGAGGAATGGTCAGTGTCTGCGGTCGAATATTTGACCCGCGGCGACTGCGCCACCGCCACCATGCAGTACTCGTACCTAGGCAGCGTCGGGGCCTTCCTCCTTGACCGCGAATCACCAAAGCAGGGAGCCCGGGCACTGTTCACCGTCATCTATAACTACTGGAAAACACTTGATCCGCAGACTCGTCCCAAGCTGTACACCAGCGGGGTATCTCTGGGGTCTTTCGGAGGGCAGGCTGCCTTTGCGTCGATCAATGACATGGTGTCGAAGGTCGATGGCGCTGTGTGGGTGGGCACGCCCGGTTTCACACCAATTTGGAAGGACCTCGAAAAGCATCGACGGGAAGGGTCTCCCGAAATCGTCCCAGTGATTGACAATGGCCGGGTCGTACGTTTCATAGGCAATCCGCGTGAAATCACTCATGATCACTGGGGAGCCCCCTACCCACCCTGGCGTTCACACACCCGCATTGCCTATGTCCAGCATCCTTCAGACCCGGTGACGTGGTGGTCCCCTGAGATGATTTGGGCTGAGCCCGACTGGATGCGCGAGAGAGCTGGCAACGACGTCAATCCCCACATTCTGTGGACACCGTGGTCAAGTTTTTGGCAGGTAACCGCCGACATGGCCCTAGCGACGACCCCACCAGGCGGCCACGGTCACAATTACCATAGCGAGTTCATCCCAGTCTGGGCTGCTGTGTTGGGGATTTCCTGCAACGACAACACCGTGGCCGCGATCCCCAAGGCAATTCCTAAGACGTCAGCCCCTCGGTAACAGGCGGGGGCTACCCGGATTCCTTTGCTGCTATTCGCAAGGCTAAGAGAACTTATCTGTATTCACATGCGACGAGGCCCGTTCCTAGGGGAACGGGCCTCGTGAAAAGCTCAGATCACATCACTTGATGATCTTGGTGACTCGACCAGCACCGACGGTGCGGCCGCCCTCACGAATAGCGAACTTGAGCTGATCCTCCATGGCAACCGGGTGAATCAGGTGCACAGTCATGTCGGTGTTGTCACCAGGCATGACCATCTCGGTGCCCTCGGGGAGCTCAACAGTGCCAGTCACGTCCGTGGTACGGAAGTAGAACTGGGGGCTGTAGTGGGAGAAGAACGGCTTGTGGCGGCCACCCTCATCCTTCTTGAGGACGTAGACCTGGCCCTCGAAGTCGGTGTGGGGGGTGGTGGAACCAGGCTTGGAGAGGACCATGCCGCGGACGACATCCTCCTTCTTGGTGCCACGGAGCAGAACGCCGACGTTCTCACCAGCGCGGCCCTCGTCGAGGATCTTGCGGAACATCTCGACACCGGTAACGGTGGTCTTCTGGGTCTTCTCGTGGATACCGACGATCTCGACCTCTTCGCCAGTCTTGACGACACCGCGCTCGACACGACCGGTGACAACGGTGCCACGGCCGGTGATGGTGAAGACGTCCTCGATCGGCATAAGGAAGGGCTTGTCGAGATCGCGCTCAGGCTGCGGGATGTACTCGTCCACGGCGTCCATGAGGTCGAGGATCGACTGGGTCCACTTCTCGTCACCCTGGAGGGCCTGGAAGGCGGAGATGCGAACGACAGGGCAGTTGTCGCCGTCGAACTCCTGCGAGGTCAGCAGCTCGCGGACCTCCATCTCGACGAGCTCAATGAGCTCCTCATCGTCAACCATGTCGCACTTGTTGAGGGCGACGACGATGGCGGGCACGCCCACCTGACGAGCGAGCAGAACGTGCTCGCGAGTCTGAGGCATCGGGCCGTCGGTAGCAGCAACCACGAGGATGGCGCCGTCCATCTGAGCAGCACCGGTGATCATGTTCTTGACGTAGTCAGCGTGCCCAGGGCAGTCGACGTGAGCGTAGTGACGCTTCTCGGTCTGGTACTCGATGTGGGCGATCGAGATGGTGATGCCGCGCTGACGCTCCTCGGGAGCCTTGTCGATCTGGTCGAACGGCGACTCCTCATTCAGCTCCGGGTACTTGTCGTGCAGCACCTTGGAGATCGCCGCGGTGAGGGTCGTCTTGCCGTGGTCGATGTGTCCGATGGTGCCGATGTTGCAGTGCGGCTTGGTCCGCTCGAACTTGGCCTTTGCCACTGGGGCTCCTTCTGGAATGTCGCCCGCTTGTGCACGGGACGCGTCATGTGGATATTCCTGGGAGGTTCCCAGGAACGTTTCTGGACGGGCCCCCGACCAGAGGTCAGGGAACTTTTCTTATTATTCTGCACGTGCCCAGGGATAGTCAAACCAGGTCTTTCCCTCCTGCTGGCCACAATGCACCAGCCGCCGCCACGACTGCACGCCGGATCCATGACCCGACGCGCCACGTGGCAGCGGGCACCTCCATCGCTGGAGGAAAGGGCGCTTATTGCAGATCGTTTTCTGTCCACTGGCCACCGCCACTACGGTCAGGTGGGTATCCGCCCGGCGGCGGAGGCATCGGGGCGCCGGGCTGTGATGGCCATTGCTGATTCTGCGGTGTTTGACCCTGCGCAGGAATTCGGTACTGCCCGTTCTGGGCAGCCTGCTGACGCGCAGCCTCTGCACGCTTCTTACGCCATGCCCGAATAGCATCGCGCTTGAGGTAGGCCAGAACAGCAGCGGCGACAATAAGAACCCCGATAACGACCGCGGCAACGACAGGACCGGTCCGCAGGGTACTCGCACGGGCGCTGAACACCGTAGATTCGCCGGTTGTCCACGTCTTTTCGGAGCTGCCATCGTCGAACTTGCCGTGATCGGTGATGATCTTGATTTCGCCTCTCGGCATCCAGTCCAAGGGGGTGATCACGATCATCCAGTGGTTCTTGAACGTCGTCGGCTTCAGTTCGTTCTCTACAACCAGGGGAGAATCACTTCCCGAGTACTTCTTGCTGAAGGTGAGAGGATCGTCGGCGCTCCCCTTGACCGTGTACTGGGTGGTGCTCTTGTCGGATTTTTGCTCGACCGACCAGTTCCTGACACCCCGGAGCAGTTTTTTGACCTCCTCCTTGTTGTCCCCCAGGACAGCATTGTCGAAGGTCAGATTGGCCTCGTACGAGACCTCTTTCCCCGGGTTAAGGTGTATCGCTGTACTGGTCTTCTTGGTCTCCAGCGGCACATCCAACGTCAAAGGCGCGTCGCCTCTGATGATCTGAGTGCTCGTCTGACCCTCGTCCGATGACGCAGAAGAGTCCTCATTCACCCACTGCGAAGGGTGGGTGACCACCATCACCGGGTCCCCGGCGTCGCGGGAGCAGATAGCCGAGCAGGAGACCTGACTAGTCAAGGACAGCGGGATCACGAATGACGCTGTTGTCCCACTGCTCGGGTCGCTCTGCTTCGCCTGTCCGGGGGTGATCTTCAAACTGCCAGACTTGTTGCCGAGAGCCTGAGCGACCCTCTTGTCGACCTCATCCAGAGAGCCGGCCTTGATGGTGACCTTCTTGCCCACTGGGTAGGTCGACGAGAGCCGTTGGCGCACATCCTCGGGCAGGTCGTCACTCTTGGCGTCGGCGGCCTCACCATTGCCATCTTTGGTGGCCTGGTCGAGGAAGGCTTTGACCTTATTTTCTTTGTCAGCGCCCCAGGCTTGCTCGGAGAAGTACCAGACGACGGCACCGACGTCCTTCATGCTCTTGAAGTTCAGCTGAACGACAACCTGGTCGAAACCGTTGTCAGCCACGTGCTCGACGTCCAGCGGCGTCTGCGAGGTGAAGTTCTTGCCTCCGATCGTCAACGTCATGTTGTTCTCGGAGTCGAGGACGTTCCCAACGTTGCCGGAATCAACGATTCCGTCCTGTTCCAAACCTTGTGGCAACCACTCAAGAAGATCCCGGGACGTGAAGTTCTCCTTGCCGACGACTCCGTTAACCAACGGGGTGTTGATGTTCTGGATGTCAGACGTCGGATCCTTGGAGCCGCCAATGATGGCACGCACCTTGGTGAGGTAGTCCTGGGGACTAGAAAAGTCGAGCTGGAAGGAGGCAACCATCGACTTTCCCTGCATGTGCAAGCCGTTGTACGTCAGCTGCGAGGGAACATGCTTCTTGATACTTGCGTCATAGACGCTCAATGGCTTGGCAAACACCTGCTTGGCTTCGTCGGAATCGTCATTGGTGAAGGTCACCGTCAAGCTCCGGGAACCCGAACCATCGTCGTTGACCTTGAGCGTTGTACCTATGACAGCACCGCATCCCGACAACACGAAGGCCATCGCCACGCACAGTGCCACGACGCCACGCCGCATTGGCGCGCTGAGACGCCGCTCGCTCACCGTCGGACCATGACATGATCCCCCCGCAGACTACGGCGCAGAGCAGCCAGAGTAGGGCAACCACTACGACGTAAAAGCCAGTTCCGATGACGTGCGGGACGAGCGGGGAACGGGAATATGGCGGGAATTCTCCGGTCTTGTTCACGCCAGTGTAGAGGAGTAACTCACCAAGGAACTGGCACATCGCGCCGAGCGCCCACAGCATCACGAGCCCTACCGGGACCAGGGCCCCGGAGGGCACAAACCACAGGAGGCTAACGACTGCGACGACGAAGGTGGAGGATAGGGTCGCGACCGAGTTGACGGTGTAGGCGACCTCCCAAGTCTGCCTGGACTGACGCCACGCGTATACCATCTTGATGAAGAGCGGACGTACCGCGAACACCACGGCGACAGCCAGGAACATGGTGAAGAACGCCTTCAACCACGAACTGAAGTCGAATCCGGTGACGTTATAGGTCTGACTGGGGTCGTCCATACCGAACCAACCAAGGAAGCCGTGAGTCACGCGGTCGGCCCCGTTGTCGATGGAGGACGTCACCCGCCACATCAAGTTGGCAAAGGCGAAACCGGCAAATCCAGCCTGGGCAAGACCAGTCCAGAGCCAGAACTTCCGGGAGGCCGTGGCCAGATCGAAGGCCTCTACGACATCACCTCTCCAGACCCGACGGAGAACTCCCCACGCGTCAGCGAACCAGTTACCAGATGGTTGTACCGCGAGCGCCCCCTGATAGGGCTGCTGCATCATCGGCGCTTGACCAGCGGCGGGCATGGTCGGCAGGGGCTGCGTGGTGGTGTACCCGCCTTGCTGCGGACTCGTCTGGTAAGGGCCCGGGTGCCCAGGGTTCGGCGCCATGCCGGGTTGGACACCGGAACGTTGGCCCGGAGCCTGCGCCAGGTAGGCAGGCGCCGTACCAGGCTGGGGCACGCTCTGCTGCCCAGGCTGGACACCCGGATGACCCATCTGCTGTCCGGGCTGAGGGCCTGGGCCGTAGGGACCGGAATGACCCTGGTCCTGCCACCCACTCGGCCAGCCTGGTCGAGGGCCATTGGGCTGATCAACGCGGGGCCCTCCCTGAGGGCCCGTGAATCCCCCAGACTGGTGGAGCTGATTCGGGAGTGGCGGACTCGGCGGCATCGTCTGCGGCTGTCTCTGAGGCTCTCCGACCACGCTCGCCGGACCCGCAGCAAGCTGTCCGAAGCCCCCGTCGGAACGCCCGGGCTGGTCTGCCGGACCAGTGCTGCGACCATCAGCGAGAATCTCCGGCCCCGAGGGTGGTTGCGGCGTCGGCGTCGGCGCTGGACGGATCACCGTCTGCGAAGGATCAACGGAATCGTAGGCGTTGTTGGATTGGTTACTGGTAGAAAGCTGATCGTGTTATTCCTTGCCGTGACCGGATTCATCCGCCATGGAGGTCCCCTTAGTTCATGACAGGGGATTTGAATTCGTCAATCCCCGGTTCGCAATGTCAAATTCCGGCAAAAGTATAGCCCTATCCGAGACAGGTGATTACATGTGTATGCCTTGTTTGGGTTTTCATGAACGTTTTGGCCCGGCCCCACATTGTGGGGCCGGGCCAAAACGTTCATGAAAAGTGAGCTTACTTGCCTCCGTTAGCCTTGGCGATGATCTCGTCAGCAACAGACGACGGGCACTCGCCATAGGAATCAAACTCCATGGAGTATGAAGCCTGTCCGGAGGTCTTTGAGCGCAAGTCACCGACGTATCCAAACATCTCGGATAGCGGGACCAAAGCGCGCACGACCTTGTTTCCGTGCTCCTCAACCATCTCTTGGATCTGGCCGCGGCGGGAGTTGAGGTCGCCGATGACAGTACCGAGGTAATCCTCAGGGGTCGTGACCTCAACGGCCATCAACGGCTCGAGCAGACCCGGATTAGCCTTGCGAGCGGCCTCCTTGAAAGCCATCGAGCCGGCGATCTTAAACGCCATCTCGGAGGAGTCGACCTCGTGGTAAGCACCATCGAGCAAGGTGACCTTGACATCCTCGACCGGGTAACCAGCGAGGACACCGAACTGCATGGACTCCTGAACACCGGCATCAACCGAGGGGATGTACTCCTTGGGGATGCGGCCACCGGTAACGGCGTTGACGAACTCGTAGCCGAACCCGGGCTCTTTCGGCTCGATCGCGATGATGACACGAGCGAACTGCCCGGAACCGCCGGTCTGCTTCTTGTGCGTGTACTCGTACTTCTCGACGGGCTTGCGCAGGGTTTCGCGGTAGGCGACCTGCGGCTTGCCGATATTTGCCTCGACGTGGAACTCGCGCTTCATACGGTCGATGAAGACGTCCAGGTGGAGCTCGCCCATACCGGCAACGATGGTCTGACCGGTTTCCTCGTCAGTGTGGACGCGGAAGGTCGGGTCTTCCTCGACGAGACGCTGGATGGCGTTCGAGAGCTTCTCCTGGTCCGCCTTTGACTTCGGCTCGATAGCCTGCTCGATCACAGGGGCCGGGAAGGTCATCGACTCGAGGATGATGGGGTTCGTCTGGTCACACAGGGTCTCGCCAGTGGTGGTGTCCTTGAGGCCCATGACCGCGCAGATCATACCGGCCCCAATGCTCTCGATCTCCTCGCGCTTATTGGCGTGCATCTGGTAGATCTTGCCGATGCGCTCCTTCTTGCCCTTGGTGGCGTTGAGAACCTGGTCGCCAGCATGGAGAACGCCGGAGTAGACGCGCACAAAGGTCAGCTTGCCCAAGTGCGGGTCAGAGGCAATCTTGAACGCCAGGATCGACAGCGGCTCATCATCACATGGGCGACGCTCAAGCTCGACGGACTCGTCACCGGGCTTGAAACCGGAGATGGCGGGAACGTCAGTCGGGGACGGCAGGTAATCGACGATGGCGTCGAGTAGTGGCTGCACACCCTTGTTCTTGAAGGAGGTACCACAGGTGACAGCGGTGAAGGCGGAAGCCAGCACACCGCGACGAATGGCAGCCTTGACCTGATCGACGGTCACGGCATCGGGGTCCTCGAGGTAGAGCTCCATGAACTCTTCGTCGTTCTCAGCGACGGTCTCGAGCATCTCGGCGCGGGCGGCCTCGGCCTCGTCCTTCATGTCGGCCGGAATATCCTCGGTCTCGTAGTGAGCACCGAGCTCAGTCTCGCCGCGCCACGTCTTGGCATTCATCTCAACCAGGTCGACGATGCCCATGAACTGGTCCTCGGCACCGATCGGCAACTGCAGCAGGACCGGAATAGCGTGCAGACGCTCTTTAATGGTTTTGACGCAGTGGTCGAAAGAAGCGCCGGTGCGGTCCAGCTTATTGATGTAGCAGATGCGCGGCACGCCGTACTTAGCGGCCTGACGCCACACAGTCATCGACTGCGGCTCGACGCCCGCCACACCGTCAAACACGGCAACAGCACCGTCAAGAACACGCAGCGAACGCTCCACCTCGACGGTGAAGTCCACGTGTCCGGGGGTGTCAATAATGTTGATCTGGGTGTCATGCCAGAAGGTGGTGGTCGCGGCGGAGGTAATGGTAATGCCGCGCTCCTGCTCCTGCTCCATCCAGTCCATGGTGGCGGCGCCGTCGTGGACCTCACCGATCTTGTAGGACTTGCCGGTGTAGTAAAGGATGCGCTCGGTCGTCGTCGTCTTGCCGGCATCGATGTGGGCCATGATGCCGATGTTGCGAACCTTGCTCAGGTCAGTTTTGGCCACTGTGCTTGACCTCGAATCTTGGAGTAAGTGGTCTTCGTATGATGCTCGACGCAGATGAACCTGCGGTGAACCGCAGGTTCTCTGGGCTGGACGTGATGGTGCCCCCTCCCCGAATGGGAAGGGGGCGAACGATCACCAGCGGTAGTGGGCGAAGGCGCGGTTGGCCTCGGCCATCTTGTGAGTGTCCTCACGGCGCTTCACCGAAGCGCCCAAGCCATTGGAGGCGTCGAGGATCTCGTTCATGAGGCGCTCAGCCATGGTCTTCTCACGACGCTCGCGGGAGAAATTCACCAGCCACCGCATCGCCAGAGTGGTCTGACGGGCGGGCTTGACCTCGACCGGCACCTGGTAGGTAGCACCGCCGACGCGGCGAGACTTGACCTCCAGCGAGGGCTTGATGTTGTCGAGCGCGCGCTTGAGGGTCTGCACCGGATCAGTGTTGTTCTTAGCCCGGCAGCCCTCTAGAGCGGTGTAGACGATGTTCTGGGCAACAGTCTTCTTGCCGTCGAGAAGGATCTTGCTCACAAGCTGGGAGACGAGAGGAGATCCATAGACGGGATCGACCATCACTGGGCGCTTCGGCGCGGGTCCCTTACGAGGCATGAATCACTTCTCCTTCTTGGCGCCGTAACGGCTACGGGCCTGCTTGCGGCCCTTAACACCCTGGGTGTCGAGGGAACCGCGGACAATCTTGTAACGCACACCCGGGAGGTCCTTCACACGACCGCCACGCACAAGCACCATGGAGTGCTCCTGGAGGTTGTGTCCGACACCGGGAATATAGGCCGTGACCTCGATGCCCGACGAGAGGCGCACACGGGCAACCTTTCGCAGTGCCGAGTTCGGCTTCTTCGGCGTCGTGGTGTACACACGGGTGCACACGCCACGACGCTGCGGCGAGCCCTTGAGGGCAGGCGTCTTGTTCTTGCTGATCTTGTCAGTGCGGCCCTTGCGGACCAGCTGCTGGATTGTAGGCACCGGCTGGTATCTCTTTCCGTCTGGTGGGTTCGGAATTCCCTGGCTTCGCACTCCGCCATCGCTGCGTCGGGATCACCGCTGCCCTCGCTGCAGATTGGGAGTGCCGTGCGAACTCCGCACGGGCAAACCTTCTCGCAGCAACTCGAGCGGTCGTGAATCGCCGTGCCAGGGCACGCACAAGCGTCCGGACGAACCGGACATGCTTTAACAGGGTATCCCCCTGCATTGCGGGGGTCAAACCTGGCAACGCTACGACAAAGCGCGCCAGGGAAACCCCGTAAGCACCGTCGGGTGAGAAACCACTACCGGTATTCTTAGGCGCCAGTCTGCGGAAGGGACATCGGACGGCCCGCGGGGGCACCCATGCCGCCCGCAGCAAGGAAGTTCCCCCGACCGTTAGCCCAGCCAGGGAGCGTACCGTTAACCTGAATACTGCCCCTGGCATGGAGCGACGGGAAAACGATCGGCGGAATGCTCACCACACCACCCTCAATCTTGGGAAGAATAATGGGGCGTCCGCTGATATCGGGAAGGGTGATTGTGCCGCCTTTAATGTCAGGGAGGGTTATCGTCCCGCCCTTGATGGTCGGCAGGATGATAGGATCAGCGCTGATATCGGGAAGGTAGATGGTGCCACCGTGGATTTCCGGGGGCACGATACCGTGGTGGCGAGGCGACCAAGTGATTCCACTTGATGGAAAATTAGCCAGACGAGAACGCGCAGTTGCTCTGGACGTCGGCACCGGAACCGGGGCGCTCTCCGCTCGTGCATCTGGGGTCGTCACCGCGAAAGCCGCCATTCCCAGGCACGCCGCAACCGCACCCGTCAGAACTGTTCGCTTCATACCCTCATCCCCTCGCAATACCAATGGTATCCGTATGCCTTCGCAGTCTACGACATCAGGCGGATGGGCAACAATCCGATGTCTGCCCTCAGGTGAAGAACCCCACGTCCTGAGACGCGGGGTTTCACAGACAGGAAGAGTAATTCAAACTGTCAGACACCAGTATGAGGCAGAGTGCCTATCCCACCAGCGACGCGCACAACACCCTGATCATTTCCATCGGTAACGACGGTCGTTGCCGTCGTAGTGGCAGCACCCGGAACCGGCTTGACGGTACGCTCACCAGAAGTCGGAGTTGGTGTGGGCTTCGGGGTCGGCTTAGGTGTCGGAGTCGACTTCGGGGTGTCGCCGCTCAGCAGGTAGCCGGCCCCGTGATCCAGGTGAACACGAACCGTCCGAGCGGTGTTTCCATAATCGGTGAACGTCAAGGTGTAATCGCCCACGGGAACATTGCCGGGGAAGATAAAGAGGTCGGTCTGACCTACAGCCGAGTACATGATCTCCTGCGAATCCAGCAGATCACCATAATCCTTGGTATCACCATCACGAACCAGTGATGCAGATAGACTATTCTGGTCAGGGTCAAACCCGACAGTGACCATCTTGACCTTCTCGCCATCCTTCCACTTGGTGGGGCTTATGGCCGCCTTGGTGCTGCTAGACAAGAAAGAGGAACTGCCACTCCCCGAAACACGCTCCCCGGAAGCATCGGCACAGTAGGCCCAAATGGTGTACTCACCCGTGGAGGTCGGGGTGTAACTGACCCTCTGCTCCTCATTCTTCACAGTAGTCCACGTCTCCGGAGGCGCCGATTCACCCTTGGCGACACCCCATTTAATCTGCGCCGCCCCATCCATATCGCATTTGTCAAGCCGGAAGTTGAGCGGCTTATTCACGTCAACATGCTCGGGAGCATCGATACCAAAATAGCCGGGCATTGCATGGGCCGACGCAGCGCCACCAATGAGCGGGGTGAGTGCAAGAGCCAACCCAGTCAGGCTCGCCCTAAATTACATGCTTCTTCACGATGGGAAACCTTTCAGTAAGCGCCATACAGCGCCGCAGACATTTTTCTGACAGCTACGGATTTGGTAACTGCGCTTGAAATACTGCCCCCGCCCACGGTTTTGTCAGCATCATTCATAAAATAGGTAGTCAGGGCGCAGATGCCCCACTCCAAAACCCCGACCTCCTCGAATACACCTGACGCCATGAACCGCGGATAAGTCGAACGACACACAGGTCCGGCCGGCGAATACGGAGACCGGACCTGTCCGTACAGTGGTAGCCCACCCAGAAATAGCTGCGGCTTATGCACCCCTCAAATGCCGGTATGCGGCAAACCAGTGATCGTCAACTGTGGAGTCCTCGTGGCATCCCGGGAGACCGCACCAGAATCCATCGCTGGTATCGCGGCGGGCTGGGTATCGGGAGCAATCTTCTCATCCACCCTCCTGACAAGCTGGCGAGCACTGACCACCGCAGATGACTGACTACCGCTTCGGTCACCAACGACCCACGTGTACTTCACCGGCTCAGAGACAACAGCCTTGCCATCAGTCGCCTTGACCGGAACTCCCTTCAGACGGACCTTCATGGTGTAGGTACCCGGCTTCCCAAACAACCAGTTGGTGTGGACATGGCCCGGTTTCTTCTGCGAGATGGACTCCCCCGAAGCCAGCACCCATGAGCCGGACGCCAGTGGGGAACGCAACTTGCCGATCCCCTGCATAAACATGTACACTTTCCCCGGCCCCTTCACATCGACGAACTCGAGGTCAACAGCCCCGAAATCAGGTACAACGCCATAGGTGTCCCAGCCCGGGAACAGTGCCTCTTGTTGATTGTCGCCATTCTGGGCCAGAAGATACCCCTCAGGCGCAAAGCGGTCGTGCATACTCTGGGGTAATTTCCGGTAGGCATTCTCCCCGACACGCAATGTCTCCGCCTCGGGCGCCCGGTAAATGGCCTGGCCACTGCGGTCATCCTTGATGGTCATCGACAGCTTGCGGTTGCGGGCGATACCAGCGAAGACGTCAAGATGGCCTTGGGCAATCTCGACCTTAGTGTCATCAATCTTCGGCGTTGCCACGTCGTGGGACCCGCCGGACGGCTCCTCCGACGGATCATGCGACGGCCCAGCGGAAGGCTCACCCGAGCCGTCAAAAGCACCAGACCGCTTGTCGTCGTCAGACTTCAGCACCTCCCACGACAGGGTGAACGGCTGCGACGAAACCTCCTTCCCGTCAATCTTCTTACCGACAGCAACCCCACTCATGGTGTATGTGCCGGCGCGAGTGAAAAACCAGTGGGCATGCTGATGACCCTTAATCGGCAATGAAGCCCCTTTGACAACCTGATATGTGTCACCGGCAAGGAAGGCACCAAGCTTGCCGTTCTCGTCTGCCTCGGGCGAATTGCCGACGAGGTACATCTTGCCTGGACCCGTGATCGCGGTGAAGTCAACGCGCAATGCGTCGAACCCATTCTTTGTGAAGCCCGGAGCATTCCAGCCAGGTTCAAACCATTCGGCAGTATTCTCGCTGCCGGTGTAGTAGCTCTCAAGGGGTGACTCACTCAGCCCTGTGAGCTTGTACTGCTTGCCGTAGGTGTCCGACTGGATTTGGAATTCGACATCGTTTGGGTCGTACATTCGCGAGTGGAGCCCATTGGCAACCTTGACGACGGGGACACCGGTATCAGTGGTGATGTAGAAGACGTCCGTGTGATTTTTACTCAAGACCACCTTGGCGTCCCTGGCCCATGACATCGGCGCGAACACCGACGCAATCAGAGTCATGAGAACGGCCAGCACCACCGACCTTCGTAGGTTCTTCCTGGTCTGCATATCACTTCTTTCCAACGGGACGAGTGGTTCATAGAGGACAGCCCAGGGTCACCTGCACATATCCCTGACGAGAGAACCACCATCATGCTACATGATATTGAGAGTCTTTCGCATTAATAGCTCAAGCCCACACCCAGCGAAGCTCCAAGGCCCTGCTTACAACCTCCCTCCTCATACAAAAGCCTCTCCTCCCTCACATGAGGGAGGAGAGGCTCGCAGTCGGCGTTTATAACCTCAGCCCAGATCGCCCAAGTCCAAGTCATCCAGCGGAACAGCCTCGCCCGATCCCGAACCGAAGTCGTAATCGAACGGGTCATAGTTCATCGTGAACGCAGCAGCCTTGGCCTCTGCGGTCGGCTCCACCCGCATATTGCGGTAGACCTCCAGACCAGTACCGGCCGGGATGAGCTTACCGAGGATGACGTTCTCCTTAAGACCAACCAAGGTGTCCGTCTTGCCATTGATCGCGGCATCAGTAAGAACCTTAGTGGTCTCCTGGAAGGACGCCGCCGACAACCACGACTCGGTGGCCAACGACGCCTTGGTGATGCCCATCAGCACCGGCCGGCCCTCGGCCGGACGACCTCCCTCAGCAACCGCTTTACGGTTAGCAGCCTCGTAAGCACCGCGGTCCACGAGCTCACCCGGCATCATCTGGGTGTCACCAGACTCAATGACGGTGATCCGGCGCAACATCTGGCGAATGACAATCTCAATGTGCTTTTCGTGGATACCGGCACCCTGAGTGTTGTAGACCTTCTGCACCTCCTTGACGAGGTACTCCTGCACCCGACGGACACCGGAAATACGCAACACATCCTGCGGATCGGCGGTGCCACCCATGAGCTGCTCGCCAGCGGCGACTCGCACACCGTCGCGGATAACGCGGTGGGTACCGTCGAGATCAAACTCGAGACGGGCACGACGCGGCACGACGTACTCAACGTCGTCCTCACCGTCGTCACGCACCAATACGAGCTTGCGGCGGTTGTCGGACTCGTCGATACGGATGACACCGGCAGCCTCAGCCAGCGGCGACTTACCCTTCGGGCTACGGGCCTCGAAGAGCTCGACGACACGGGGAAGACCCTGGGTGATGTCGTCACCAGCAACACCACCGGTGTGGAAGGTACGCATCGTCAGCTGGGTTCCGGGCTCACCAATCGACTGAGCGGCGATAATGCCAACAGCCTCACCGACGTCGACCAGATGACCGGTCGACAACGAACGTCCGTAGCAGCGAGCGCAGCAGCCCTGGGCAGCAGTGCAGGTAAGCACAGAGCGCACCTTGATCTGCGAGATTCCAGCCGCGATGAGCCGAGAAATCTCCTCATCACCAAGGTCAGAGTTGGCCTCCACCACAACATTGCCGTTCGCGTCGAGGGCGTCAGCAGCCAAGCAGCGGGCATACACCGCAGTGTCCAGCCCCTCCACACGCACCAGGTTGCCGTTGCCATCGTCGACAGCAATCGTCTTGGGCATACCGCGGGTAGTGCCGCAATCATTCTCCCTCACGATAACGTCTTGGGAAACATCGACCAGACGACGGGTCAGGTAACCCGAGTCGGCGGTACGCAAAGCGGTATCAGCCTGCCCCTTACGACCACCGTGGGTGGAAATGAAGTACTCCAGAACCGTGAGGCCCTCACGGAAGTTCGACTTAATCGGGCGAGGAATGATGTCACCCTTCGGGTCAGCCACCAGGCCACGCATAGCGGCAATCTGGCGCATCTGCGTCATACTGCCTCGAGCACCCGAATCCACCATCATGTGAATCGGATTAGTCTGGGTGAAGTTAGCCTCCATGGCGGCGGTCAGCTCGGCGGTGGCCTCAGTCCAGATCTGGATCAGATCCTGACGACGCTCCTCCTCGGTGACGGCGCCACGGTCATACTCACGGTCGACCTTGGCAGCGCGGGTCTCATATCCAGCCAGGATCTCCGGCTTGGTCGGCGGGGTCTGGACATCACCAATAGAAACGGTCACGCCGGACAAGGAACCCCACTTGTAGCCAATGTCCTTAAGGTTGTCGAGGACGTGCGCCACTTCGAGCTGGGTCATGCGCTCGCTGAGGTCATTAACGATCTTGCCGATCTGCTTCTTGCCAACCAAGAAGTCAACGTACGGGTAGTCGTCCGGAAGCACCTCGTTAAACAGCGCCTGTCCAAGAGTGGTATCGAGGATCACCGAACCGTCGGCACGAACCGTCTCGTCATGCGGCGGCACAATGCCCTTAAGGCGCAGCTTGATCTTGGCACCAATCTCGAGCTCACCAAGATCGTGGGCCATAATGGCCTCCGCAAGCGAGGTGAAGGCACGCCCCTCACCCTTGAGACCGTCAAGGGCCATCGTCAGGTAGTAAGCACCAATGATCATCTCGTGCGAAGGCAGAGCGACCGGGCGACCATCAGCCGGCTTGAGAATGTTGTTCGTCGACAACATGAGGACGCGGGCCTCAGCCTGGGCCTCAGGGCTCAACGGCAGGTGCACAGCCATCTGGTCACCATCGAAGTCGGCATTGAAGGCCGAGCAGACAAGCGGGTGCAGCTGGATAGCTTTACCTTCAATGAGCTGAGGCTCGAAGGCCTGAATACCCAGGCGGTGCAGCGTCGGTGCACGGTTCAGCAGAACCGGATGCTCCTTAATGACCTCCTCAAGGACGTCCCACACCACCGGACGCTGACGCTCCACCATGCGCTTGGCAGACTTCACATTCTGAGCATGCTCAAGGTCAGCCAGACGCTTCATGACGAAAGGCTTGAACAGCTCCAACGCCATCGTCTTCGGCAAACCACACTGGTGCATCTTGAGCTGCGGGCCGACGACAATGACCGAGCGGCCGGAGTAGTCGACGCGCTTACCAAGCAGATTCTGACGGAAACGGCCCTGCTTACCCTTAAGCATGTCCGACAGCGACTTCAGCGGGCGGTTGCCCGGACCACTCACCGGACGCCCACGACGGCCGTTATCGAACAGCGAGTCGACAGCCTCCTGGAGCATTCGCTTCTCGTTGTTCACGATGATCTCCGGGGCGCCAAGATCAACCAGTCGCTTAAGGCGGTTGTTTCGGTTAATGACGCGACGGTAAAGGTCGTTGAGGTCCGAGGTGGCGAAGCGGCCACCGTCGAGTTGCACCATCGGGCGCAGGTCCGGCGGGATGACCGGCACGCAGTCCAGCACCATGGCCTCTGGTGAATTACCGGAATCGAGGAAAGCCTGCACCACCTTAAGGCGCTTAAGGGCGCGGGTCTTCTTCTGGCCGCGACCAGTCTTGATGATCTCGCGCAGCTTCTCAGACTCACTCTTGAGGTCGAAATCGTGCAGACGACGCTTGACCGCCTCGGCACCCATCGAGCCCTCAAAGTACTTGCCGAAGCGCGACTTCATCTCGCGGTAAAGAATCTCGTCACCCTCAAGGTCCTGAACCTTGAGGTTCTTGAAGCGATCCCACACGGCGTCCAGACGATCAATCTGGCGCTGAGCGCGGGTTTCAATATGCTTAAGCTCCTTCTCGGCGCCGTCCTTGACCTTGCGCCGCACGTCAGCCTTGGCACCGTCGGCCTCGAGCTGAGCCATGTCTTCCTCAAGCTTGACCCGGCGGGCCTCCAGCTCGGAATCACGGCGCTGCTCCAGCCGCGACCGCTCGGTCTGCACTTTGGCCTCCAACGATGGAAGGTCACGGTGGCGAGCCTCATCGTCGACGGCGGTGATCATATAGGCCGCGAAGTAAATGACCTTCTCGAGGTCCTTCGGAGCGATATCGAGCAAGTACCCCAGACGGGAAGGAACCCCCTTGAAATACCAGATATGGGTCACCGGGGCAACCAGCTCAATATGTCCCATACGCTCACGACGCACGTTGGAGCGGGTCACCTCGACGCCACAGCGCTCGCAGATGATGCCCTTGAAGCGGACGCGCTTGTACTTGCCGCAGTAGCACTCCCAGTCCCGGGTCGGTCCGAAGATCTTCTCGCAGAACAGGCCGTCACGCTCGGGTTTGAGGGTGCGGTAGTTAATGGTCTCGGGCTTCTTGACCTCGCCGTGGCTCCACGCACGGATCTGGTCGGCCGTGGCCAGGCCGATCTGCAACCGGTCGTAGTAGTTGGTGTCCAGCACGATTGTTCTCTTTCCCCCACTCGGGTGGGTGGTAGCCCCTCCTCGTCAGGAAGGGTTCCAGTCGGGGTGTCTGTGTGAGTCGGGTTGTCCGGGCCCGTCCCCACCCCCGTCAAACGGACTGTGTTCAGGGGTCGGGGGCAACGCCGTCGCCCCCGACATATGGGCAGGTCAGTCGGCCATAGCGTTGTCGGCACCAGGACGACGCCCGATGTCGATACCCAGACCAGACCGGGTGTCTTCCTCAGAGCCGCGCAAGTCGATCTCTTGGCCCTCCGAGTTGAGCACCTCCACATTCAGGCAGAGTGACTTCATCTCCTTGACGAGCACCTTGAAGGATTCAGGAATACCCGGCTCAGGAATGTTCTCGCCCTTGACGATCGCCTCATAGACCTTGACACGGCCTGGAACGTCATCGGACTTGATAGTGAGCAGCTCCTGCAAGGCCCAGGCGGCGCCATAGGCCTCCATGGCCCACACTTCCATCTCGCCGAATCGCTGACCACCGAACTGGGCCTTACCGCCAAGCGGCTGCTGGGTGATCATCGAGTACGGGCCAGTAGAACGGGCGTGGATCTTGTCGTCGACCAGGTGGTGCAGCTTCAGCATGTACATGTAGCCGACGCCCACCTTCGAGGGGAAGGGCTCGCCGGTACGGCCATCGAAGAGGGTCGCCTTACCGTCGGTGTCAACGAGCATGTCGCCATCGCGGGTTGGGTGGCCGTACTGCAGCAAACCGGTGATTTCCTGCTCGGTGGCACCGTCGAATACCGGGGTGGCCAGACGGGATTCCTCAGGAATATCAATGAGGCCAACCTCGCGCAGACGCTCAGCCCAATCGCCCTCGGCCTGGGTGATATCCCAGCCGGAGTGAGCAATCCAGCCCAGGTGCATCTCAAGAACCTGCCCGACGTTCATTCGGGAGGGCACACCCAACGGGTTGAGGATGATGTCGACAGGGGTGCCGTCCGGCAGGAACGGCATGTCCTCGACAGGTAGAATCTTCGAGATGACGCCCTTGTTACCGTGGCGTCCGGCCAGCTTGTCACCGATGGAGATCTTGCGCTTCTGGGCTACGTAGACGCGAACCATCTGGTTAACGCCCGGCGCCAACTCGTCACCGTTCTCGGTGTCGAAGATGCGCACCCCGATGACAGTGCCTTCCTCGCCGTGAGGAACCTTAAGAGAAGTATCACGGACCTCGCGGGCCTTCTCACCGAAGATCGCGCGCAGCAGACGCTCCTCAGGGGTCAGCTCGGTCTCGCCCTTCGGAGTGACCTTGCCAACCAGGATGTCGCCAGTGCCAACCTCTGCACCGATACGCACGATGCCGTTCTCGTCAAGGTTGGCCAGCATATCCTCGGAAACGTTCGGAATATCCCGAGTAATCTCCTCAGCACCCAGCTTGGTATCACGAGCGTCGACCTCGTGCTCCTCGATGTGGATCGAGGTGAGAACGTCGTCAGAGACGATCCGCTGGGACAGAATGATAGCGTCCTCATAGTTGAGGCCTTGCCATGGCATGAATGCGGCCAACATATTGCGACCAAGGGCAAGCTCGCCGTTGTCGGTCGACGGGCCATCGGCCAGCGGGGTGCCTACCTCAACACGCTGCCCCACCTTGACCAGCGGACGCTGATTGATGCAGGTACCGGCATTCGAGCGGCGGAACTTTTCCAGCTTGTAGGTCTGGTATGTGCCGTCGTCGCAGGCGATGTCGATAAGGTCAGCGCTCACCGACAGCACCGAACCGGCCTTCTCAGCAAGAGTGACATCACCGACGTCAACCGCACAGCGGTATTCCATACCAGTTCCGACGAATGGAGCCTCAGTGCGCACCAGCGGCACGGCCTGACGCTGCATATTCGCACCCATGAGGGCTCGGGAAGCATCATCGTGCTCGAGGAATGGGATGAGAGCAGACGCCACCGACACCATCTGGCGCGGGGACACATCCATGTAGTCAACCTCGGAGCTGGGAACCTCGTCGGCCTCACCGTGGCGCTGGCGCACCAGCACACGATCGTTGGCGAAATGGCCGTCGTCATCAAGCTTCGCGTTGGCCTGGGCAATGACGTGACGATCCTCTTCGTCAGCGGTCAGGTAGACGACCTCGTCGGTAACATGCCCGTCAACGACCTTGCGGTATGGGGTCTCGATGAACCCAAAGGCATTGACGCGAGCGAAGGAAGCCAGTGAACCAATCAGACCAATGTTCGGACCCTCAGGGGTCTCAATCGGGCACATACGACCGTAGTGCGACGGGTGAACGTCACGGACCTCCATGCCGGCACGGTCACGAGACAAACCGCCAGGGCCCAAGGCCGACAGGCGACGCTTATGGGTCATCTCGGCCAGCGGGTTGTTCTGATCCATGAACTGCGACAGCTGGGAGGTTCCGAAAAACTCCTTGATCGCTGCCGTCACTGGGCGGATGTTAATCAACGTCTGCGGGGTGATGGCCTCAATGTCCTGCGTCGTCATGCGGTCACGCACGACGCGCTCCATACGGCTCAGACCGGTACGCAGCTGGTTCTGGATCAGCTCGCCGACGGTACGCAAACGACGGTTACCGAAATGGTCAATATCGTCGGGCTCAACGACGATGTCGTCTTGTCCCTCCCGCGGCAGAATCGCGGTGCCCTCGTGCAGGGCGCACACGAAGTGGATAGCAGCGACGATGTCGTCGACCGTCAGAACCTGCTGATCGAAGGGCAGGGACAGACCGAGCTTCTTGTTGATCTTGTACCGACCAACCTTGGCCAGGTCGTAGCGCTTCGGGTTGAAGTAGTAATTCTCGAGCAGCTGCTGCGCGGCGTCACGGGACGGCGGCTCACCGGGGCGCAGCTTCTTGTAGATGTCAAGGAGAGCCTGGTCCTGGGTCTCGACGCCATGATCCTTCTCAAGGGTCTGACGGATCGACTCATGAGTGCCGAACTCCTCAAGAATCCGGTCGGCAGTCCAGCCGAGGGCCTTGAGGAAGACGGTCACGTTCTGCTTGCGCTTACGGTCCAGACGGACGCCGACGGTGTCGCGCTTGTCGATCTCGAACTCGAGCCAGGCGCCACGCGACGGGATCACCTTGCAAGTAAAGATGTCCTTGTCGGAGGTCTTATCGGCAGTCTTTTCAAAGTAGACACCGGGGGAACGCACCAACTGGGACACCACGACACGCTCCGTGCCGTTGATAATGAAGGTGCCTTTGGAGGTCATGAGCGGAAAGTCACCAATAAAGACCGTCTGAGACTTAATCTCCTCGGTCTCATTGTTCATGAACTCCGCAGTCACGAACAGTGGGGCTGCGTAGGTGGTGTCACGATCCTTGCACTCGTCAACGCTGTGCTTAGGATCTTCGAAACGGTGGTCCCGGAAAGACAGGGACATCGTTTGGGAGTAGTCCTCGATCGGAGAGATCTCCTCGAAAATCTCCTCGAGTCCGGACTTGGTATTAATGTCGGTACGCCCCTCTGCAAGGGCGGCGTCCACACGGGACTGCCATATCTCGTTGCCAACGAGCCAGTTAAACGACTCGACCTGAAGATCGAGAAGGTTGGGAACTTCCAACGGCTCGTGAATCTTGGCGAATGAAATTCGTCCCGACTGGGGCGAAATGGCGCTGGTGTTCTTCGACGCGGTACGCGTGGCGGCCAATGTGCGGTCCTTCCGAGAACTCCTACAACCGACCCGTCGGCCGGCCTGGGGGCATGACAAACCGCCCATGTCAAGCATGGGCGATCGCTGGCAATGGTGCAATAAGCTATTCTAATACGCCTTATTACTTTACCGCAAGTCCACACCAGCTAGCCTTCACTACGGGGGACCCTCTATAAGGCGACGACCTCCTCTTCGCTGAGACCTGGCCGTGATGCGGGTTTACCTGCCAAGCACGTGGGGCCACCCCTCAAAGAGGAGTGGCCCCACGTAGTGAACTTCGTAAGCAGTCACATGCTCACTTGAGGGTGACGGTGGCACCGGCGGCCTCAAGAGCCTCCTTGGCCTTCTCGGCGTCCTCCTTCTTGGCCTTCTCGAGGACCGGCTTCGGGGCGCCCTCGACGAGGTCCTTGGCCTCCTTCAGGCCCAGGCTTGTGAGGCCACGAACCTCCTTGATGACCTGGATCTTCTTGTCGCCGGCCGACTCGAGGATGACGTCGAACTCGTCCTTCTCCTCCTCGGCAGGAGCGGCCTCGCCACCGGCAGCCGGAGCACCGGCAGCAGCAGCGACAGCCACCGGGGCGGCGGCGGACACGTCAAAGGTCTCCTCGAACTGCTTCACGAACTCAGAGAGCTCGATGAGGGTCATCTCCTTGAAAGCGTCAAGGAGCTCTTCGTTGCTGAGCTTCGCCATGATGGGCGTCCTTTCACTCGTTGGTGTTGTCCTGGGCGGCGGACGCCTCAGGGGTCTCGGTTGTCTTGGGCTCCTGGTCGGAAGCCTCTCCAGCTCCACCGATCACAGACGGATCGGCAGCAGCCTTCTCCTGCAAAGCGCCCAGGCCGCGGGCGGCCTTCGACGGCAGGGCGTTGAAGACCACAGCGGCCTTCGTGAGGTTGGCCTTGAGGCCACCGGCGAGCTTGGCGAGGAGGACCTCGCGGGACTCGAGATCGGCGAGCTTCTTAACCTGGTCGGCGTCAAGGACGTTACCGTCCATCACACCGCCCTTAATGACCAGGAGCGGGTTGTCCTTTGCGAAGTTCTTCAAACCCTTGGCCACGGAGGCCACGTCACCGTTGATAAAGGCGAGGGCGGTGGGGCCGACGAGCTGGTCGTCGAGTCCCTCAATACCCGCCTCCCTGGCGGCAATGCGGGTCAGGGTGTTCTTCGCAACGGCGTAGGTGGCGTCACTCCCCAGTGAACGGCGCAGATCCTTGAGCGCCGACACGGAGAGACCGCGGTACTCGGTCAGCACGGTGGCGTCGGCCGAGGAAAACTTCTCCTTCAGCTCGGCGACCGCAGCGACCTTGTCAGGCCTAGCCATTGGGTCTCCTTCCCACTTCTCGTACGTCGCGCTGGCAGCTGGACTGCAAGCGCCGGAGCCGCAGGGAGAGCAAAAAGAAACCCCGGTGCACAGGCGCACGACGGGGTAACAAGTCATCTCGGCGTTCACCTGCGCGGGCCATCCATCGCTCCGGATGCTTGGCGGGAAACCCCGACCAGCGGTCTACGGCAACTCGTACAGAATAGCTGGCTGTAGGTGGAGTGCCAAATTACGCGATAGGGCAGCTCCCATCGCCCCAATAACATGTCCATCTGGGTATGCGCTCAGAAACTCCCCAGCGTGATGACGCCGTGACCACCATGGTCACGTCCACACGTTTAGCTGAGGCGCACCTGGGCAGGCGGTGGCTCACGGAGACGCAAAGACGGCCCCCGCAACGTCGTTGCGGGGGCCGTCAACAGTCAGTCAGTCTGCGTCGCGAGCGGCGACAGGATCGATCTGCACACCGGGACCCATCGTCGAGGAAACGGTAATTTTACGCAGATAACGACCCTTAGCGGCGTTCGGCTTAAGACGCAAGATCTCGTCGAGAGCAGCGAAGTAATTCTCGGCCAGCTTCTCCGATCCGAAGGACACCTTCCCAATAAGGAAGTGAAGGTTGGCGTAACGATCGGTACGGAACTCGATCTTTCCGCCCTTAATATCGGAGACAGCCTTAGCGACATCCATGGTGACAGTGCCGGTCTTAGGGTTCGGCATCAGGCCACGCGGACCGAGCACGCGTCCCAGACGGCCAACCTTGCCCATCATGTCCGGGGTAGCAACCACGGAGTCGAAGTCCAAGTACCCGCCCTGAACCTTGGCGATGAGATCGTCGTCACCGACCTCGTCGGCGCCCGCCTCGCGGGCGGCCTCGGCCTTCTCACCGGTAGCAAAGACGAGGACCCGTGCCGTCTTGCCAGTGCCGTGAGGAAGGTTGACGGTACCGCGAACCATCTGGTCGGCCTTCTTGGGGTCGACGCCGAGACGGATAGCCACATCGACGGTCTCGTCGAACTTGGCCGACGCACCGGAAGCCACCAGGGCCAGAGCCTCCTCCGGGGAGTACAGTTGGTCGAGGTTCACCTTCTCAGCGGCTGCGCGATATGCCTTGCTGCGCTTCATATCTGGTTCCTTTCACCAGGTGTGGTGAGGGCAGCGCGTGCCCCTCCACAAAAATTGTTTGTGGGAAAACTGTCTGCGGGTTGGGCGTCTCAGGCCTCAACCTCGACGCCCATGGACCGAGCAGTACCAGCCACGATCTTCATGGCCGCCTCAATGTCGTTGGCATTGAGGTCTGGCATCTTAGTCTCGGCGATCTCACGGACCTGATCCTTGGAGATCTTGCCAACCTTGTGGGTCGCCGGGTTCTCCGTGCCCTTCTTAATTCCGGCAGCCTTCTTAATGAGCTCAGCAGCCGGCGGGGTCTTGAGGACGAAGCTGAACGTGCGGTCCTCGTAGATGGTGATTTCGACCGGGACGATGTTTCCACGCTGTCCCTCGGTCTGAGCGTTGTAGGCCTTGCAGAACTCCATGATGTTGACACCATGGGGGCCAAGAGCCATACCAACGGGCGGGGCCGGGGTGGCCTGTCCCGCTTGCGGTGCGACCTTGACGACGGCCGCTACTTTCTTCTTAGCAGGCATGTTGGGTCCTTCTTTCGGTGGTGACGACACCGGTCGGCGCCGTCAGTGTGAATCCGAGTGTGACGAGCACTCGGACGCAGACGCACCGGCCAAGTCTAAGCAACTCGGCCGGTGGGGCCAAAATCAGGTTCAGATCTTCTCGATCTGGTTGAACTCGAGGTCCACCGGGGTGGAGCGGCCAAGGATCTCAACCAGAGCCTTAATGCGCTGGTTGTTCGTGTTGATCTCCGTGATCTGGGCTGGGACACCAGCGAAAGGACCATCAGTGATCTGCACCGATTCGCCGACCTCGTAATCGGCAACCTCAACCTTTGGCTTAGCCTTCGGCGAAGGAGCCTTGTCAGCGTTCTCATGACTAACCCTGGCGACAACCGACGGCGTCAGCATCTTGACGACCTCATCAAAAGTTAACGGGATCGGAGTGGTGGATTGCCCGACGAACCCGGTCACCGACGGGGTGTGGCGCACGATACCCCACGAGTCGTCAGTGAGGTCCATCCGCACCAGCACGTAACCAGGCAAGTACACCCTGGTGATAGTGCGGCGCGCGCCATTGCGGATCTCGACGACCTCCTCAGTCGGGACGACCGTCTCAAAGATGTAGTCCTCCATGTTGAAGTTCTGCACCCGAGCGTCCAGGTTCTGCTTCACCTTGTTCTCCATGCCGGAGTAGGTGTGCAGCACGTACCACTCGCCGAACTTCGAGGACAGCTCATCGCGCAACTCTTCAATGGCATCCTGATTATCAGCTTCAGAAGACTCATCCTCGTCGGCGTCTTCCTCATCGTCAGCAGCTTGACCGATGCCGAGGTTACGGGCGATGTCATCATCTGATGCTTCGGCAGACTCATCGTCACCAAGATCAAGGTTGATCTCGGGCTCCTCAGCAGAGTCCTCCTCGCTGAGATCTCCAAGGTCGATCTCGACCTCGTCGTCCTTCTCCTCGGCGGTGTCGGGGGTCAACGCGTCAAGGTTGATCTCGACGTCGTCGGTTTCACTGAAATGGGGGCTGTCACTCACAGGTCAATTCTCCAATGTGATCGTCAGTGGCCAAAAAGCTTGATGACGACCCATCCGAAGACGACGTCCAAGCCACTGACGTAGGCGATGATGAGCAGAACAAAGAAGAGGACGACGAGGAAGTACTGTCCCAGCTCGTCGCCACTAGGCCACTTGACCTTACGCAACTCAGCAACCGACTGCTTGGTGAAGGTCACCGGGCCAATGCGTTGCTTGCCCTGGTCGGCGGGCTTATGGTGAGAACTCTCCTTGCGAACCGGAGCTTTCGTCAGCTTGCGCTTCGGCTTGGGGCCAGCAGAGGTAGCTGCAGACGCAGTAGCGGGCTCCTCATCGGCCGCGCTAGCTTCCTTGCGCACAGGTTTGCCGCGGCGGGCTGGTTTGCCAGCGGAATCCTTCTTGCGCACCGGCCGGGAAGAACGAGCCGACGCAGCGACCTCCTCCGCTCCTTCGAGCTGGTCGGGGTCGTCAATAACCATATCTTCGGGATCGGCCTTATCGGGAGTCTTATCGACGACATCGTCTGGGGTCGTCAACTCTTCAGCCTCTGGATCGACAACGTCGTACTCGTCAGTCTCCGGAAGGTTGTTGGATGCCAGATCCTCGCCCCTTGGAGACAGCTCGCCCTTGACGGAAGGATCGTCTCCGTCGCTGAGGTTTCGCTTCTCGTCGGTCACACTATTCCTTCGGGTCCTGCCTGACGGTTGGTGCCGTGGACCAGGACTTCGCCACGGCTGCGCACCAGGGATACGCCCCGCACATGCGTCTCGCAGGGCACGAGGGACTTGAACCCCCAACCTGCGGTTTTGGAGACCGCTGCTCTGCCAATTGAGCTAGTGCCCTTCGGCGATGCCTGGGTGACAACGCCAGCACAGGGAGTATAGGAGAGAACTCGGTCCCGCGTCGAATTAGGCACGATGGAAGCCTACAGAACTTCCTGCCAACCATCCATCGGGTGGTTGGCCGCAGTCATTCCAGCTGCACGGTCTTGTGGCCCACTCTTCAGCAGCTTCTCGCTAGCTGCGAGCAAAACGCAGGTCGACACACCCTCTATAGCCGCACGCAACTCGTCCATGCCAGGAAACGACGGGGCCAGACGAATCGTGCGATCGTGCGGATCACGGTGCAGCGGGTGAGACGCTCCAGCTGGTGTCAACGCGATACCAGCTTCCTTGGCCAGAGCAACAACTCGTGACGCGGTACCGTCCATAACGTCGAGGGAGATGAAGTAACCACCAGTCGGGTGAGTCCAGGATGCAACACCACGTCCGCCCAGACGATGAGTGAGGATCTCATTAACGACAGCGAACTTCGGGGCAAGGATCTTACGATGGGCACGCATGAGCTTGCGGACCCCCTCAGCGTCACGCAAGTACTGCGCATGACGCAATTGATTGACCTTGTCAGGGCCAATCGAGCGGATTACTGCGTGTCCCAGGTACCAGTCGAGGTTGGCCTTAGAAGAAGCCAGGAAGGAAACGCCGTCACCAGCGAAGGTGATCTTGGACGTTGAGGCCAGCTCGAAAACACGGTCCGGGTTGCCCGCTTCCTCAGCCCACTGGAGCACCGGCAGGGCAGAGTGCTCAGTGTCGGTGAGGTGGTGCAGGGCATAGGCGTTATCCCACCAGATACGGAAATCTGGCGCTGTCAGCATGGATACCAAAGCCCGGACTGTGCGTTCGTCGTAAATGGCGCCATTCGGGTTGGCGTACATCGGCACGACCCACATGCCCTTGACCGACGGATCGGCGGCTAGCTTCGCAACCTCGTCGACGTCAGGGCCGTGCTCTCCCAGTTCCACCGGGATCATGTCAATGCCCAGATGCTCGCAGATGGCAAAATGTCGATCGTAACCGGGAACTGGGGCGATGAACTTGACGTTCTGACCGGACCAGGGCTTCTGTCCGGCAATGCCGTGAACGAAAGCGAACATCGCCAGATCATGCATGATCGACAAACTGGAATTGTCGGCAGCAATGATGTGGTCGACGTCGACGCCCAACAACTCGCCGAAAATGCGGCGAATCTCAGGGAGACCTCGGTTACCGCCGTAGTTACGAACGTCCCGGCCGTCCTCGGCATGTGAGGGGACGTCAATCGTCAGTAAGTCTGCGTTGAGGTCAAGCTGAGTTGGAGAAGGCTTGCCACGGGTGATGTTGAGACAGACACCACGGGCGACGAGGTCGGCATGCTCGCTGCTCAGCTGCTGATGCAGGGCGGACAGGTCATCGTGGGACAGGTCAATCAACGGGGTGGTCATGCCCCCAATTCTGTCCCCTCGCCAGTCCAGGACAACACGCGACCCTCCAGCCCTGCTGCAAAGGCTTGAAGGGTCGTGGCGTCTGGCAATGCTAGGACGCGTCAGATCGTGCAGCCGATCAAGCGCGGCTCGTGCACCAAGGTGATCCCATAAACGTCGCGGACTCCGTCAATAACAGTGCGTGCGAGGGTGGTGAGGTCTCCTGAACTGGCACCTCCACGATTCGTCAAAGCCAGGACATGTTTAGTCGACAGACTCGCCGGCGCATCCTCAGCCACTTTGAACCCCTTACCGTAACCGGCGTGGTCGATAAGCCAGGCCGCACTCGTCTTGACCCGACCGTCGGGCTGGGCGAAGGCCGGGGCCCCCTCCGGAACCTGACCCGGAGACACCAAGGGGTTGGTGAAAAAGGACCCGGCACTCCAGGTGTCGTGGTCATTGGGGTTGAGGACCATCCCTTTGCCGGCCCGGACCGCTAACACCGTCTCACGCACCTGGGAGGTATCGACCCTCTCCCCCGGCTCTACTCCCAAACGTCGCGCTAATTCGGCGTAGCGGACCGGTAGAGAGCGGGTACCGAGGTTGAATTGCATGGTGACGTCGAGGACGACGTAGCGATCGGGCTCAGCCTTGAAACGGCTAGAGCGATACCCGAAATCACATTGGCCAGCGGTAAAAGTGCGCTGGGTGTCGTCGAGGCGGTCCCACGTACGCACCCGCGCGATGAACTCCCCCACTTCGACGCCGTACGCACCGACGTTCTGGATGGGCGTCGACCCGACGAGACCGGGGATGCCAGAGAGAAACTCCGGGCCGATCCATTCCTGCTCAATGGCATGGACAACGAAATCGTCCCAGACCTGGCCTGCAGCGACCGTCACCAAGGCGCCCCCACACGACGACACCTCCGCGGACAGTCCCGAGGTAGCGACGCGGACGACGGTGCCGTCGAACCCATTGTCACCGACGAGGACATTCGAGCCACCGCCGAGCACCAGGCACGGCTCGCCGCGCCGATCACAGTCACGAACAGTTGCCAAGAGTTCGTCGTGGGTCGTCGCGATGACAAGGTGACGCGCCGGGCCACCCACCTTCAAGGTCGTCAGGGAGGCCAGCGGCACGTCCTCGCCACCGGACAGACAAGTCGTCGTTCCAATGACCTCGTGATGAATCGTACTGCAGGCCTCAGTGGGGTCGTCGTCCTCGTAGGGGCCAATGACCGTGGTGCTCATTGCTCCCCCTGCCTCACGACCACCTCGACCCGGCCCAGGACCGATTGGCCATCGCACTTGACGTCGACAGCCAGAGTCGCCGCCCCCTCGCTGACCTTGCGCACCGTGGCGGCGACCTCGATAGCGGTGCCCCCCTCGGTATCCGGAACCTGGACCGGTCGGGTGAAGCGCGCTCGCTGCGAAACCACCCGCTCAGGGCCGCCGACCCAATCGATGACAGTGCCAAGAGCCGCACCCATAGTCCACATACCGTGGGCGATAACTCCGTCCATGCCGGCCTCGCGGGCAGCTCGATCACTGTAGTGGATGGGGTTAAAGTCGCCGGATGCGCCTGCGTAACGGACCAGAGTAGTCCGAGTAACGTTGATGGCTCGCGGGCCGAAAGTCTGCCCCTCCGACAGCTGTACGCTCATGCGTTCCCCTCTGGACGGGTATGCCACAACGTTGACGTGGCATTGCCCAAGTGCTCGCCGTCGACATGATCCAACGAGACGTTAATGCCGATAATGTCGGTATTGCCTCGGGTACGCACAGAAGTGATAGTGAGGGCGGCTGTCACCTCGTCGCCTTCATGAAGCGGACGGATCCAGTGAAAGGACTGGTCAGTGTGGATCATGTGCTCCAGGCGCAGGCCAAGCTGCTCGTCGTCGAACAACGCCTCCCACGCCCGAGACGCCAACACCATCGCGAAGGTGGGCGGAGCAATGGGGTCGTCGCCTCGATAGGCCGGGGCGTTATCCCCCAAAGCAGTGGCAAGCTCCCGGATTTTCTCTGCGGTAACAAGGTACGGGTCTGTCGTCGGGTAAGTGCGCCCAACGTCATGAGAACTGATCGGCATGTCGTCAGGCTACCCCAGACCCCCGCTGCCACAGAATACCTCGCAGCATTTCATTGCTCACACACACAACACGAGGGGCCGCCACTCAAGCAGCCCCTCGTTTAAGGTTCTTGGGTTCAGCTCCCGGTCTCAGCGGGTCTCGCGGTGCGCGGTGTGCTTACGACAGCGCGGGCAGAACTTCGCCATCTCCATGCGATCAGGATTGTTACGGCGGTTCTTCTTGGTGATGTAGTTGCGCTCCTTGCACTCGGTGCAGGCGAGCGTGATCTTCGGGCGAACGTCGCCGGACTTCTTGGCCATCTTTCCTACTTTCGAGCCGTATGGAGTGTGCGCTCCCGAGTTTCCCCGGTTACATTGGTAGCGGGAGCGGGAATCGAACCCGCGACACAGCGATTATGAGCCGCTTGCTCTACCCCTGAGCTACCCCGCCAATGTGATCCTCGGCACCGCATCTTGGCCCGGCCCACCGGGCTAGTGGGGCCGATTCACACTCAGAGCCCCCAAGCAGAATCGAACTGCTGACCTTCTCCTTACCATGGAGACGCTCTGCCTACTGAGCTATAGGGGCAACGGATGAGAAAACTACACGAGCTTTCGACCGTTGGCAAATCAGAACCCGAGTCTCCTCAACCCCCGGGATTAAACCCCGAAACCGGCTTTCAGTCGAACCGAGCCGTCCCGCCTCATCACATCTCCAACCGACCAATGTCAGCCCGAAACCCGGTTATGGCGAAACCAACCCCCGAATCCATCCGACCCGGGGGTTGCGTGGCAGGTGTTGGATTCGAACCAACGTAGGCAAAACCGACGGTTTTACAGACCGCTCCCTTTGGCCACTCGGGCAACCTGCCGTGCTGGCGTTAACCAGCGATCGATGATCCTAGCAGGCGGGCCGCAGTCATGACCAATTGACATGTAAATCAGGCCGCATTCGTATCACCCACCACCAGAGACGTCACCGGTTGCACGAGATCGCCCGGGACAACCGCCTCCGTGCTCCGCGTTGTGACACACTCCTGCATATGCGCATCGCCAGCTTCAACATCAACGGTATCCGAGCTGCCCTAAAGCGGGGATTCTCCGAGTGGATGGAGGCTCGTGACTGCGACGTCATCGGGCTGCAGGAAGTGCGTTGCCGTCCTGCCGACCTACCCGAAGGAGCCTTCGGCGACCGTCACGTCTCCTGGGCACCCGGCTCGCTGGCCGGACGCAACGGCGTCGCTCTCCTCACCCGTAGCGCCCCGACCGAGGTCCGGTCCTGGGGAACCCACCTCGTCATGACTCCCGGCCAGGCTCCTACCCTCGCACAGGTGCTCACAGGCAACACCGACGGCCTCCCCACCGAGTTGCTGCCCTTCGCCGACGAGGGACGCTACATCGAGATCGACCTGGCCGATACTCCCCTCACCGTCGCCTGCCTCTACCTACCCAAAGGCGCTACCCCGGATCCAGCCAACGAGAAAGCCCTCGCCAAGCAGGACCGCAAAATGGCCTTCCTGGCAGGGTTCCGCGACCACCTAGTCCGACGCCGCCAAGAATGCACCGCCCAAGACCGTCACTTCCTCGTTATGGGTGACTTCAATATCGCCCACGAAAATGCCGACCTCAAGAACTGGAAAGCCAACCAGCACAATGAGGGATTCCTACCCGAAGAGAGGCAGTGGTTCGATACCATCCTCTCTCCTGACACCCTCATTGACGTTGTGCGCGCCCAGCACCCCGACACCAACGGGCCCTACTCGTGGTGGAGCTGGCGCGGCAAGGCCTTCGTTCATGACGCGGGCTGGCGTATCGACTACCACCTGGCGTCACCAGAGTTGGCGAGCAAAGCCATCACGTCCGAGATTGATCGTGACCCCTCCTACTCCGAGCGCACCTCCGACCACGCAGCAGTAGTCGTCGACTACGACCTGTAAGTCAGGACGGGTCGAACATCCCCTCAACCTGACGAGCGGGCACGTCAGCCACGCTCTCGTGGGACCAGTGCGGGTTGCGGTCCTTGTCGACCAACTGGGCGCGCACCCCCTCGCAAAAATCCGAATTGCGCATAAAGGACCGCCCCAGAGCACGATCAGTCTCCAACACCTCGCCAAGACCTGACGCGGATTCAGCCCTCACGACAGCGGCCAATGCGACAGCTACCGACAACGGACAGCGCGTCGCGATGTGCTCAGCCGTCTTACGCGCGGCCGGCTCGGGACGATCAGCCAATCGACGACACACCTCGACGGGATCATCAGTGTCATAACACTCCTGAATCCACACCGCATCGCGCGCCAACTGACAAGCGACCGGATCGACATCAACGGGCTCGCCGTCGGCGTCGACGACCTCATCCACCAAACCGGCCCACAGCGCCGAAGCCGCATCGATGGAGGCCCCGGTCATGGCTATATGGCGCCCGACAAGGCGCGGGGCCCGAGAGAGCTCGAAACACGCACCCACGTCAGGCCATAGACCAATACCCGTTTCCGGCATCGCGAGGACGAGGTCGTCGCGGGCCTCGACCCGCTTAAGGCGCAGTGCCAACCCAAGCCCGCCGCCCATGGAGATGCCCTGCAGATGTGCGGTCCCCGAGTGCACCTCAGCAATGGCAGCGTCAACGTCGTACTCGCCATCCAACCAGTCACCAGCGGCCTCGGGATCCTTTAATGCCAACGATCTGAGCTCGCGAATGTCAGCCCCCGAACAGTAGCCGCGCTCTCCCGCACCGGATAGATCGATGCTGCGCGGCGATCCCTTGACGGCCTCCCCAATAGCCCCCAACATCTCGCCAGATAACGAGTTGATCGCTCGGGGACGGTCCAAGATGATCGTGACATCGTCGGTACCGCTGATCTTCACCTCATCCATATCCCCAGCCTGCCACGTCAAGAACTCGCGTCGTCACTCTCCGCTCCCAACAACCACGGTTACCGCCACCGAAGCTATCCGCTGCATACCGAGCGCTCTAACAGTCAATGGACCTTGTGGGGGTGCGGAACGTGAACGTCCTTGTGCGTCCATCCTTGCCCCAAGCTGTGTTCGTGCCACACCAGGCGGGCCGCCAGCACCAGGACCAGCGCGACACCGAGAGCTGCGGCACTATTGCGCCAGGACAGGTTGACCGCATCGAAGGACAACATGATGACGGTGGTCCACACCGCAGGGCGAACGAAGCGGGCAGCTTCGTCGATCAGGGGCAGTAGCAGCGCCCCCCACAACACATACCAGGAATGCAGCGCTGGGGCACATAATGCCACGGCAAGAAATCCCAGCGCTAGGAAGGACAGCGGCTTGCGCGGTAGCAACCGGACGGCCATGACTACTAGCAGAAACACACCGACGAGCACGCCAATGGCCTGGGCAATCGGAATGACAGCTGCCGCAGCTTGATGTGCGCCAAAGGCACCAAGCACCATTCGCACACCCATGCCGACCAGAGTGAAAGGCGACACCGTCAACACCATACCGGGAACGTTGACGGCGTGGTACCAGCCAAACCCTAAACCCGGTGCCCACGAAATACCTGAAAAAACAGCCACCGAAATAGTGAGGGACCCTACCGTTCGCCCCAAAGCCGGAAAAAGGTGACGCGGATGCCACGACACCATAGGATGACGGATCAGCGGCAGAGCAACTGCGACCATAAATGCCGGCTGTTTGACGGCCGCCGCACCCCCGACAAGTACCGCGCCAATCGTCCATGACCAACTCGTCATGCAAGCAATCCACAACCCGATAACGACCAGCCCCATCATGAGGGCGTCATTATGTGCTCCCCCGATGAAGTCCACCACGAGGATGGGGTTGAGGGTGGAGAACCAGGCTGCAAAGTGCGGGTCTCGTCCGACTCGACGCGCCACCCGGGACAACAACAACCCTATAGCGATAACGCCTAAGAGAGCCGGAACACGCATAAAGACCGACGACCAGTAGGGATTGTCCCCAGTGAGGTGGACGATCCCATGTTGGACGACGAGGGCTAAAGGGCCGTAGGGGGTCTTGGTATAACGCCATTCCTGGGCAACTTGGTCGGCGAAGGCCCCAGGTAGTAACCCGGGATACCCCTCATAGGGACTGATGCCATTTTCCAGCAGCCAGCCCTGGGCGGCATAGGAGTAGGCGTCGTGGCTGAAGATGGGTGGAGCGAGTAGGAAAGGCAGACCCCACACGCCGAGTACAGCCCACGGGTGTAGTCCAGCACGAATACCTGGAAGGTGTTTAAAGTATCGACGCGCATGCTTCGGCAGCGGTTCTGCGGTAAGGTCACGCGGCTCGCGACCAGGCCGCAGGCGCAGCCAGGAATCGACCAGCAGACCGACGCCGACGAGGACAAGCAAGGTCCCGACGATACGCCACGTTGATCCGCGTAGACCAGCCTCGTTGAGCCGAGACCACCATGGCGAGTTCAGTGGCAGATAGGCCGGGGTCAGTGATCCGGTCGTGATGAGAATCGTCCCGACCAGCCCTTCCAGGACCGACCAGGACCTCCAGGCGCGCACATAGGCAAGCCATTTGATCCGTCGTCGCCGCCCAACCGGCTGCTTCACCGATCACCGTCCAATCCCCACGCGCTGACCAGATCGGTGCGCGACGACGATTCCGAAACACGCTTGCCGCTCCAGGACAGGGCGTCAAACGGGCAGGACTCGATGCACATGCCGCAATACATGCACAGCCCCCAGTCGATAGCGAACTCGTCGAGAACGGCTACCGTGCGGGGACGGCGAGCATCGCAGTCCGGAACCGCTTCGTGGTGAGCGTCGATGGTGATGCACCAAGCCGGACACTCGCGGGCACAGATCATGCAGGAGGTGCACGCGTCGACGTCAAGGTTGATAGCCGAATGTCTCATGCCTGCCTGCCTGACGCCGTACTTGCCATTCGACGGGCAGCTGATCGCGGGCGCCGGCCAGACACAGCCGCGATGACCTCGACGTCCGGAACATCCTCGCCGTCTTTGATACGCCGCCACGTCTCGGGGTCAGGAACGCCGACCGGCAAACGTCGACCCGCGGACTTCGAGCCAGCGTGGTCAGCCGCACCCGGCCATACGGTGTCAGCTCGCTGCGCCAACACAGCTTCCTTGCGCAGGGGCGGTTTCGGTGCATCGTGGACAAGGAGGGCACGACCATCTGCCCCAGGGCCGACAAACCTCACACCAAAAAAGTCGTGGATCTCCCGCTGATACCAGGATGCCCCGGCCAGCACGTCGACAATCGAGTCCAAGGTCCCGCCGTCACGAGGCACACGGGTGGAGACAGTCACGTCGTCGCCGTCATGATTCTCGAGGCGGCAAACCACGATGATGTCGGGGTCCTGGCCGCGCTCCCCCGCCCCGTCGATGGCCGTCAGATGAGCCAGCCACGGGTGAGTGGACACCGCCTGGGCAACAGCGTCGTGCCAGCCGATTGCAGGGACATCGCTGGTCGTCATGCGGCCTCCTGGGACGAGGCTAACAACCCGGTGAGCGTTTCAGGTCCGGGGGGACAGCCCGGAATCCAGTGGTCGGCGTCGACCCCCGCATCCGGGAGTCCAGCGACGACACCAGCGGAATCCCAGTAGGGTCCGCCTGCGCAGGCGCACGCTCCAAAAGCCACCACGTCAACAGGATGGTTGCGCTTGAGTTCATGGACAGTGTCACGCACCACGGGCGCCAGACCAGTCGTCACCGTCCCGGAGACGAGCACCACTATCGGGGCGCCGTCTGGGATCTCGTCGCGCACCGGAGCGTTGGCTGACACGGCAGCCCCACTCTCGACCCCACAGCAGGCCAGCGCGAGGTCGACGACGTACACGGATCCGTCGGCGAACCAGTCGATGAACTTCACCAGGTCATCCTACCGAGGATACTGTTCATCACATTCGCGTGGCAGCGCGCAGCCGGGACCGAAGTTCGATAAGCAAAGGCTCGATGGTAGCGTTAGTAGCTGGTTCCGAAGCATCCAGACGCGCATCGTCGGTGCGGTCGTCCGCCACCCATATGACACGTCAACAACGGAATCCCGCGACAAGAAAAGAGGTCAGAGTGCCTTCCACCGACACGGCACATCACACCACTGACGAGCGAGAGGTCCAGTCCCTCGACCGAGTAGTCATTCGATTCGCCGGCGATTCCGGCGACGGCATGCAGTTGACCGGCGACCGCTTCACCGCCGAGTCCGCCATCCATGGCAATGACATTTCGACCCTGCCGAACTTCCCTGCCGAGATCCGCGCCCCCCAGGGCACGATCCCCGGCGTCTCAAGTTTCCAGGTGCACTTCGCCAATTACGACATCGCCACCCCGGGTGACCAACCTGACGTCTTAGTCGTCATGAACCCCGCCGCCTTGGCCGCGAACCTCGGCGACATCCGCCGCGGCGGACTCATCATCCTCGACTCCGCCGAGTTCACCGCGAAAAATCTCAAAAAAGCCGGATACACCGAGGATCCGCGCAATGACGGCACGCTGGAGTCCTACCAGGTCGTCGAGCTCGACCTCACCGGGCTGGCCGTAGCTGCCGTCGAACCTTTCAACCTTGGCCGCAAGAATTCTGAGCGCGCCAAAAACATGTTCGCCCTCGGACTGCTGACCTGGCTATACGGACGTCCCCTCGGCCCCTCGGAGAAGTTCCTAGCTAGCAAGTTCGCTTCCAAGCCGGACATTCGGGACGCCAACTTTGCCGCGCTCAAGGCCGGGCATGCCTACGGCGAGACGTGCGAACTATTCCGGGTGCGCTACGAGGTGGCTCCGGCCCCGATGCCCGAAGGCACCTACCGTCAGGTCACCGGCAATCTCGCCACCGCGTACGGTCTCATCACGGGTGCCAACCGGGCCGGGCTGCAGCTGTTCTTAGGCTCCTACCCCATCACCCCGGCCTCCGACATCCTCCACGAGCTGTCTAAGCGCAAGGCGCACAACGTCGTCACCTTCCAGGCCGAGGACGAGATCGCTGGGGTCAGTTCTGCCATCGGTGCTTCCTTTTCCGGTTCGCTGGGCGTGACAACGACGTCGGGCCCCGGCATGAGCCTCAAGTCCGAGGCCATCGGCTTGGCCGTCATGACGGAGCTGCCGCTGGTGGTCGTCGACGTGCAGCGCGCCGGACCCTCCACCGGTATGCCGACCAAACCTGAGCAGGCCGACCTGCTACAGGCAATGTTTGGACGCAATGGCGAATCTCCCGTCCCGGTGCTCGCAGCGAAGTCCCCGTCGGATTGCTTCGACACTGCGCTGGAGGCCTGCCGTATCGCGGTGACCTATCGCACCCCCGTGATCATGCTTTCTGACGGCTACCTTGGCAACGGTGCGGAGCCGTGGAAGGTGCCCGATCTGGCTGAAATCCCGCGCATTGACCCCCATTTCGCGACCAAGCCGAACACCACCGCCGCCGACGGCTCACCGCGGTTTATGCCTTACCGCCGTGACCCACAAACCCTGGCGCGTCCGTGGGCGCTGCCCAGCACCAAAGGTCTGGAGCACCGCGTCGGTGGTCTGGAGAAGTCAGCCCACACCGGCGCTATCTCCTATGACCCGGCAAACCACGAGGAGATGGTGGCCACTCGGGCTGCCAAGGTGAAAGGCATCGCAAAGACCATTCCTCCGACTGCCGTCGACGATCCTTCCGGTGACGCCGACGTGCTCGTGCTCGGATGGGGTTCCGCGTACGGCCCGATCACCGCCGCCGTACGCCGAGTACGTGCTCGCGGCCTGTCCATCGCCCAGGCCCACGTGCGCCACCTTAACCCGCTGCCGGAGGATCTGGGTGACGTGTTGCGTCGATACCGGCAGATCGTCGTCCCCGAAATGAACACCGGCCAATTCGCGATGCTGTTGCGCTCGAAGTACCTCATCGACGTCAAGACGATCTCGCGGGTGCGCGGGCTACCAATCTCGCCGGTGGACCTGTGCGATGAGTTGTGTCGCCACTGTGGTGACAGCAAGGGTAGCGACGATACGAGGGAGGCCTGAGATGACTGACATCACCACCGAGGATCGTCCCGCCGGCCTGGCGGGTGTGCCGTTGGCGATTGAGCCGCTCAAGCGTCGGGACTTCGCCTCTGACCAAGAGGTGCGTTGGTGCCCCGGATGTGGCGATTACGCGATCTTGTCTACCTTCCAGGGTGTGCTGTCCGACCTGGGTATCGCCAAAGAGAACGCCGTCGTTATCTCGGGGATCGGCTGTTCCTCCCGCTTCCCGTATTATATGAATACTTACGGTATGCACTCGGTCCATGGCCGTGCCCCGGCTATTGCGACAGGTGTGGCGGTGTCGCGTCCCGACCTGGCCGTGTTCGTCATCACTGGCGACGGCGACGCGCTGTCGATCGGGGGTAATCACCTCATCCACGCCATGCGACGCAACGTCAACCTGACGATTCTCATGTTTAACAACCGGATTTACGGTCTGACGAAGGGTCAGTACTCCCCTACCTCGGAGGCTGGCAAGGTGACGAAGTCCTCCCCCATGGGATCGATCGACGCGCCGTTCAACCCGTTGGCAGTGGCATTGGGGGCGGGCTGCTCTTTCGTAGCTCGTGCCGTCGATTCCGATCGTAAGCATCTTGCTCAGGTACTCACCGCCGCCGCCAAGCACCGCGGCACCTCGTTTGTCGAGATGTACCAGAACTGCCCGATCTTCAACGATGGGGCGTTCGATGACTACAAGGGGCCCGAGGCCGCCCAGCACCTCATCCGGCTCGTTGACGGACAGCCGGTGCTCGTCGGTGCTGACGGCTCCCGTGGCGTGGTGCGAGACCCTGTCAGCGGCGAATTGACGGTGGCTGACGTCGCTGAGGTGGGCATGGACCACGTGCTTGTTCACGACTCTCATCGCACCGATCCATCGTTAGCTTTTGAGTTGGCGCACTTGGATGACGGCACCATCGTCACCCAGACGCCGGTCGGTGTCTTCCGTGACGTGGACCTCCCCACCTATGATGACCAGGCCCGTGCCCAGGTGAAGCTAGCTGCTGGCGATGCCACCGATCCTGATTCTCGTGACCGCGCCTTACAGCAGCTGCTGCTCGGCAGCGATACCTGGCAGGTTCAGGGCTGACGGCCCCGCGGGGCCACGGTCGGGCGTGGCCCCGGCGCGCACATAGCGACTTGTGGCCAGGACGCTGGCAAGGTTCTCGGCCACGTCTGGCCAAATAGTGGCCGAAGCTATGACAGGCAGAATGCACGGCGCATCCGGCGGATAGGCTGGACCTCATGACCGCATCCTTCCAGGACCGGGACTCCGACGTCCGCCCAGCTGATGACCTTTTCCGCCACGTCAACGGGTCGTGGCTGTCAACAACGACCATCCCCGACGATCAGGCAAGCACCGGATCGTTCCGGGTATTGCGTGACAACTCCGAAGCCGCCGTTCACGACATTCTTGAGGAGTTGACGTCTGGTGATGCCCACGAGTTGCGGCAGATAGCCAGCGCGTCAACTGACCACGAAGTCGACCTTATGGCAGAGCTATACCGCCGATTCATGGACTCTGCCGCTGTCGAAGCCGCCGGCACAACCCCCTTGACGCCGATCTTGGCGCGCATCGACCGCTTAACAACGACACCTGAGTTCATGACGTTGTTGGGCCAGCATTACCGCGAATCCCTCGGCGCCCTGTTTTACCTCACTGAGGAATCCGACCCCGCCGACCCTACTCGTTATGTGCCCTGGATGGGGCAAGCCGGGTTAGGCCTACCTGACGAGGCCTACTACCGTGACGATGACAAGGCCGAGGTTCGCGAGGCGTATGTGGGCCACGTCACTCGGATGTTCGCCTTGGCTGGGCTGGACAATGCCGCTGACCAGGCTGGGGCCGTCATGGATCTCGAAACCGAAATCGCATCCCATCACTGGGATCAGGTCCGCTGCCGGGATATGAAGGCAGCCTTCAATCCCAAGACCTTTAGCGAGCTATCGAGCACCCATCCGGGTCTCCACCTCGATCTGTGGCGTGAGGGTGCGCGCATCCCCGTCGACGTGCTGGCCACCATCGTCGACAACCAGCCGTCGTTCTTCGACGAGGTTGAGCCGATGATGATTGACCAACGCCTTGACCAGTGGAAGGCGTGGGCTCGCTGGCACGCCATCTCCTCCCTAGCCCCCTACCTCAGCTCAGCCTTCGTCAATGAGGACTTCGATTTTTACGGTCGCGTCCTTAACGGCACCCCTACGCTCAAGGCTCGATGGAAGCGCGGCGTCTCGTTCGTTGAATCGACCATGGGCGAGGCCGTCGGCAAACTCTATGTCGCTAGGCATTTCCCTCCAGCAGCCAAAGAGCGGATGGACAACCTCGTCGCCAACTTACTGGCGGCATACCGTCAGTCCATCTCGACACTGACATGGATGAGCGAGTCAACCCGAGCTGAAACCCTTGACAAACTCTCAGCCTTCCGCCCGAAGATCGGCTACCCAGAACGCTGGCGGGACTTCTCGGCATTCCAGTTACCGCACGGTAACCTCGTTGACGCCGCAATGGCGTGCAGCTCATTCCAGCTCGACCACACCATCGAGAAACTCTCGGGGCCGATGGACCCTGACGAGTGGCTGATGTTCCCTCAAACGGTCAACGCCTACTATCACCCATTGCGCAACGAGATCGTCTTCCCCGCGGCCATCTTGCAGCCGCCATTCTTCGACGTCGAGGCTGACGACGCCGTCAACTACGGCGGGATAGGGGCCGTCATCGGCCACGAGATCGGTCACGGTTTCGACGACCAAGGCTCGACCTGCGATGGCGCAGGCAGGCTACGCGACTGGTGGACCGCCGAGGACCGTTCCGCCTTCGAGGAGCGCACCAAGGGTCTCATCGACCAGTATGACGCCCTTGTGCCGCTGCAGCTACAGCCAGACGGCCCTCACGTCAACGGGTCCTTGACCATCGGCGAAAATATCGGCGACCTCGGCGGGGCAGGAATCGCCTTCAAGGCCCTGCAGATTTCTTTTGCGGGAGCCGAACCCGAACCGATTGACGGCCTGCCGTGGCAGCAGCGGTTCTTCCTGTCTTACGCCCGGATCTGGCGGGAAAAGCAGCGCGACGAGTCCCTGCGCACACAGATTGCCACGGACCCGCACTCACCCACCGAGTTCCGCAGTAACCAGATCGTTCGCAACATCGACGCCTTCTATGACGCCTTCGACGTCACCGAAAACGACCCGATGTGGCTGGCCCCCGAGAAGCGAGTCACCATCTGGTGATGCTGGTGCCCCCCGCTAACCCGGGGGCATTTCTCATGCTCAGGTCGCATCGTCAGAGTCATTGTTCGCGCAGCAACTCGTAAGGCTTGTGAGACTTCACCGAAGCAATAGTGCGCGGCAAGCACCCCAGCGGCACGGCAGCAAGAAGGAGCAGAGGGAACCATGCTCCTTGTTCCAGCACATCGGCCAGCGGCACCGGGGACATCGCCACCGGACTCACCCCAGCAGCCGTCAACGCCATCGCTACACCACACAGCACCAGTCGAACAACTCAGAAAGTTTATGATTCGAACATGTACTCACATGGCCAAGCAAACCTGCATCCTCGATACACGACGTGATCTGGGCTAGAATCGGCGCAAAGAGCTCCGCCAGCCACAATCCTCATTCACGTATTCAGGAAAATCCTTATCTCCACTCTGAAAACTGAATGTCACCCATCCTATACAATATAGATCATTCATGATCATCAAATGCCAAGACCAGTGGCCGCATGAACATCTTGTAAAGAGCGATCCTATCGCTGATATCCAGCATCACCACAACTGATGCCACCAAGACACACCGCTCGATCCGAATCAACGCACCGCAAAACGTTGCGTTTCTCTTGGAAGATTCATGAATGAAAGGCCACCTACCAGCTCCAATACCCAGCATTCCTGAGTTCCGATGCAGCCTCGATACTGCACACCCCCTCCACGCCCTCTCCATTCTTCACGAGGCTCGTCGCTAGATACCGGCGAGGGCATTTGGTTCCATTAAGAATCTCCGCGACGCCTTTCCTTTTCGAGTCAGGCAGTTTCGAGAAGACATTAGCTGATTGCAACGCAACAGCTATAACACTAGAAGGACCCGAATAACGATCAAAGTGGGACAAATACCCATCAGAAACACGCCACCACATCGACCTATCTATCTCTCCCTTATCGCCGAACAAGTCACTATGTGCGTAAGCAACCATAGCCCAATACGCATCATCCGATGGTTTCGTATAGTCTACATTATTCAAACGCCACGCCCGCAGGCATAAACCCTTATTCTTAAACCCCAATTGCTGCCTTACGATTGCCGCGGGAAGCAACCGAGATACATTGCTTCGAGTAATGCATCCCTCAGGAAGCCTTGTCTTCACCTCAAGGTCGTCGCCGCCACCAACGTCGTCTCCTATAGTTTTCAAGGACGACGCCGCCATTAAGTCGGTGATATCACCGCTGGACCCTTCATCAGAGTTAGAGCCCTTTACAGACCTCAATCCTTTCAAAAGGCCGTCTGTTGCCGCTCCGCTCGGAAATTTATACCCGTCAACAAGTCGCACGAATTCATACGTTGTGTATACGTTCCCAAATATCGCCTTCGGAGGCGAAGCAAGCCCATCACTAGAGCTCAAGCGCGTCAAAGCTTCCGCAGTTACTTCATCTCCACATCGCATAACACCACGAGAATGCTTTCCAATCGAAGCAAGAGCAGCCAAGGTCATAGAATCAGAATCCTTGCTATCTCTCCGAAGCAAGTTGCAATAATTATCGACAGTTTCCTGTTCCTTATTTGAAAGGTGCTCACCGTCAGAAACTAGCCCGAGGATATCAAGCAGAGTTTCAGGCCCTCTCCCCTCGGAGACGGGAGGCGTGCTCCCACACGATCCCTTTATGCCAAGGCTACGTGATCTCCAATCCAAATAGCGGCTCGAGCATCTCGCCTCGGCAAAATCACGATCCTCAAGAAGAGATTTGACCTCACCAACCAAAGGAGAATTTGAATCTGAACGTTCTACAGCTTCAAGCATGTTTAGCCCGGCACCAAGGCGGTCGGCAGCGGTTGGAATCAACTTAAGTTCTCGTATATCAGTTCGGTCAAAATACAGCTCTCTAGCGGCTCGACTAGCATCAATCTTATCGAAAAGTGATTTATCTTTCACAAGAACCTGAAGTTTCTTCACGTCAAGCTTTGGCAAGGCATCAGCCCTACCCATCTTCATCATTGCATCGCGAATATAATATGTATCAATCGCGGTCTCATCTGACGCCGATCCAGCTAAGATTGGTTCATAAAGCAAATTATTTCTTGAACTCTCAATCTGCGAGGGCTCATCCTGATCCACCACCAGACCACCGTTATCCGGCGCTCCAGATGTACGAGAACAGCCAGCTGTGGCGGATAAAATAACGATTATTACTCCGACCGCCACAGCCCTAACGAGACTGTCTATTAGACTCATTAATCAGAATTCTAGGCGATGCTCACACACTGGCATTAACAGTGCGGATGTTACCGTACGCAAATGCCTTTGCTGTTGACGTAAAGCGGATAGAAATAGCAGTAATTCCGGCGCATACTCCGCCTGAAATATATGCACCCTTTTGCCCCCTGTTATTCTTAATCTTTGCACTAGCATCAGCACCATTAAAGCTAGCGCCCGCACCCTTCAAGCTTACATTGATTCCCGTCGCATGTGCATTAAAGTCATCCTCAATCCATTTTGGTTTCATTGTGCTAACCGCACTCGACTTGAAGTCATGACAACCCTTCCATCCTCCGAGATTAGAGGCCCAAATATTTGCCGTAAGGCGCGCTCCGTTATCAAACTTCGTCGATTGCGAGTCACTGTAGGCATTCGCTGGTGCTGCCGTCACCGACCCAACGAGACAAACCCCAGCCACGACAGCTGCAGCAAGCTTCCCGGTAGTTGCACTCATGATGATTCTCGAATCGTTGTACATACTTGACACAGCCTTGGTCAAGATGTTTATAGATTAACTGCCCAGAGGGTCACTCCTAGGACACTTCTCAGAGAACCACTTCAGACCAGTCACGCCTTGAATTGCGCCTCAGAATCAATGATGTAGCAGGATCCCGGCTACGCATTAGTGTCTCATCACGATGAGAAACGAGGAGAGAAGTGAGCTCTTAGATGCACACCTCCACGTCTGCTGGACCAGATATCCAAGATCCTCTGGCTTCCTCACTACTGAAGTCTGTCATCGAGATGGCGATCAGACTGCTTACTCGCTGAAGCCCTTTCGCTGTCAAGAGTCGCTTGACAATAGAAAATTCCCCCGCTATGAGTTGTCGTCAATCTATGCTTTGTGGCCAGTACTGGGCCGTTCCTCTCCGATAAGCACACCGCCCAGTAACCGTCGGTGACGGCACTCCAACTCTCCTCCCGTGCATGACGAGCCATCATCTTCGTCGAATCTCCAGCAGGTGGGGCCGACAAAAAGACGGACGCAGCTCGGCACTTCTCGCCAATCTTCAAGCAGCGGATTAAGGAACCGGCCTTCAACTTCATCGACACTTGCGGGAATCCACTAACCAACTCGATTGGTGCAGATGAGCGACGAAGTCCGCACGGAAAGCTTGACGAAACTTCCAAGCCTTCGCTCCCGGATCGGAGCACGGACTCACGGCGCGACCTCGCGAGCCTATAGGTGGGCCCCGATAACTTCATCGGCGCCATTCAGGGTGTCATCTCATTCATCGTCATGGTCACTGCTCGCGCAACAACTCGTAGGGCTCGTGAGATCTCACCGAGACCACGGTGCGCGGCAGGCATCCCAACGGGACCGCGGCAAAAAGCACCAAGGGGAACCATGCTCCCTGCTCCAGCACATCGAGCAAAGGCACCAGGGTCATCGCAACCGGCCCCAGGTGCACACCTGCGGCCGTCAACGTAATCGCTACACCACACAGCACCAGCCCAACAACAACGATTCCCAGCGCCATCACCACACCAATGAGAAAGGCCTCCGTTTCAAGGCAACCGAGAATCCACTCCCCCGAGCGGCCGAAAGCCTTAAATACTGCAATCTGAGACCCCCGCTGACGCGAGATCGTCGAGCCAACACTGACCCCAAGCACCAATGCCGCCACACAGATGACGACGATGAGGATCGTCTGCATCCGCTGGACATCAGAGGTCATCTGATCGGCGTATCCGACCACATCAGCCTGGCTGGTTGCGGAAAATCCTGCCTGGCTTAGCTGCCGATGGACGTCAGCGACGTGGGCGCGCGAATCAGCCTCGACATAGGCCCTCGACACGCCCTGCTTATCAAACGCTTGAGGGGACATCCCTGCGTTGGCAGCCTCCCAATTCTTGGCGTCGTCAACATTAACGTAGACCGTATCGGGACCGTCATTGTTCGGACGGCTGGAGTCGTAAAGGCCAACAACCTTGAGCTTCGTCGGGACAGCCTCAGCTTCAGATGCCTTCGTCTTGCGCTGGTACGACACATTGATCGTCGTCCCCAGCAAAGCTTTGAGATCATGACCGTTTACCGCATCTGGCACGATGACTTCCCCTGGCCGCACTGGCCTGGTGGGGCCGTCAAAGGCCACCGTGGCGGGAGGAACATCGGGAATCTGTGCCGTGGCCCATACGATCTGCGGAAGCCCATTGTCGTCGTCGCAGAGCAGTCCAGCCTGCGACCACTCGTAGACCTTCGCCACATGGTCCATGCCCATCATCTGCCGGCGAGCTGCCGCGTTAATCGGGCCACTAGACCCACGCCCCGTACTGTCAACAACAACATAGTTGAGTCTCTTGCCCGCGTCAGCGGCGTCAGTCTGGTCACGAACATGGCCTGCGACGATGGTGTTCATTGCTAGAGCGCATCCTCCCAGCAAGGCCAGGACGATGATGAACCAGCGCTGTCGGGGCAAGCTGGAGCGTCGCAAGGACACCCAGGCGTGACGCGATGCTGACATGCTCATCGTGTCGCCTCCACCGTGACGCTCAGATGTGGAAGGTCGATCGGTTGGTGCGATGCCATGATGATCGTTCCTCCGTCATCCAGGTAGTCCTGAAGCAGTTTCTCCACGGCCCACCGATTGTCGTCGTCAAGGGATGCCGTCGGCTCATCTGCCAGCAAGACTGCGGGCCGCGACGCCACAGCCCGGATGACGGCCACCCGCTGCTGCTGCCCACCGGACAACGTGCTGGCCTGCTGATTGGCCAGGTCAGCCATGCCGCAAGAGGCCAGCAACTGATACGCGATCTCGGCTTCGGCGCACAGAGCGGCGTTCTCCCAGACAGTGAAGTACGGGGTGAGGAATGGGTACTGGAAGGCGTAGGCAACCAGCCCCTCACGGCGAGCCTGCTCAGGATCACGGTCGCCATGACCATGAGCAATGGTGATGTGCCCGCTCGTCACTGGAAGCAGGCCACCGATCATGGCCATCATGGTCGACTTACCCTGACCGGATGCTCCCTTGATGAGACATGCCTGACCTGCGTCAACAGTCGCATCGGCGCAATGAATCGTGCACCCCCCACGCGCGGAATCGCCCGAGGGGAATGTCTTGGTCACACCTTGCCAAGAAACCGTCATGTCACCACGCCCAAATTCCCGGAATACCTCAACAGGTACGCCGATTCGATACTGCACTTGTCCTTGACCGGCTTTCCATTGCGAATGAGCGCCGGACCAAGGTCCTTCCTCGGACATGGCGCATCCGCGAGACTGTCGCCGATGCGTTGCAACTGGGAACGAGACAATGTAGAGACGGTATTCGCCGCCGACAAGGCCATCGCGATAGTCGTACTCGGGCCACTGTAGGTCTCGAGATGGCGCAAATACCCGTCCGAGATCGACTCCCACCCCCATTTCTCGGCGTCCTTAGCATTGCTGAATAGGTCGGCACTGGCCAGCGCCTGCATCGCCCACCGAGCCTCCTCGGAAGAAGTCGTCTTGACCTTCCACGGTGTGAGGCACAACCCGTCGTTGGACAGGCCGATCTCCCGCCTCATCGTCGCGATGGGCAGATCCGTCATCACCGTCTTTCTCGTGATGCAGCCCTTCGGCAGGCGGGTACGTTTGTCGACCTCTGATCTCTCCTTGTCGGACAACGCGTTGAGGGTTTTCAGGGATGACGCCGCCATGAGTTGGTTGACGTGGGCCTGCCGACTGTCTCCACCATTCACCAAATACGGGCGCAAAGCCGCGACCAGATGATCATGAGCGTAGCCATCGTCGTCGGGTAGATCGTGACCGTCGATGAGCCGGAGGTACTCATATGTGCTCTTGAGCGTCCCGTTGACTGACGAATTCTCCGGCTCGCGAATGAGGGAGTTGGAGGGGCTGAGGACCGTCCCGAGGTTATCGACAACGGGCGCCTGCGCATCATCAGCGCACGCAGTAGGCAGGAGAAGCAAGATGGCTGCCACCCCCGCCAAGAATCGCTGAAAAGACATACTGCGTACAATATGACACAATTGGCTCACCTCGACGATCACGACAGCGTCACCGGTGAACGAGCTTGTCATGCCGACGTTGACACTGGGCTGACAGCTGTGTCCCGATGTGCCGAGGTCAACAGAAAAATCGACACCCCGCAGACTGTGACCCGTTGAGGAGTTATCTTGCGGTCAGCTGCGGCCACGGCAAAACCGCGCGACACGATATTCGGTATCAGGGAAGATCACGTCATGCCAGCAACCGCCACCTATGCGACCCTGGAACTATCCCACCGGTGCTGTGACCTCGCGCTCGCCCGAACCCCGTTTCGTCGCGCCCGTCAACCAATCCTTGCAGTGGTGTTCTTCCTCATCGTCCTCGCATTGTGGCAGTCGATGCCCACCATGCTAGCTGCCATCACCTCCTCCCCAGAACCGTTCACCGTCTGGCCCCTCGTCTTCCACGACATCAATCTGTATTACGGCGCTCCAGCAACCACAGGTTGTTTCCTCGCTCTGATCGTGGTGAGTCTCCTGCCGGTCATGGTCTTGCCGACATCACCGTTAGACATACGGCACCGCTTCGTCATGCTTCCCGTCGTCGGCCTCAATGCGTCCTTCTTCAATACGGCGCCCCAGTTCAGGGCTCTCTTCCGCAGCCGGTACACCCTGCAAGCGGCTCTGCTCTCAGCGGGATTCGTCGCGCTTTTGGCCACCCGTGTCGCAGGCCCGTCATCAGTATGGGGGGTGGAACCCCTGACCATCGGCGGATTCTTCCAATACGCCACCCTCGCACCGAGCTTCCGCATCTTTGAACCGCGGCTACCAGCATCGCGCTTCTACCTTCGGATGCTCGCCGCACAATACGTCCTCGTCGCCCCGATGCTTGTCGTGGCAGTGTTGACCGACATCTTCACCAATCACCCAGCACATTCCACGATCCTCGCTACCGCCGGAGTATGCGGATCAGCCCTTATCACCATTGGTGTCGGGATTTTTGTCCCTGCTCGCGACGACAATCCCCTGTCGATCCTGCTGGGGTGCGCGATTGTGCTGACCATCGGAATGGCGCTCGTCGTATTCTGCGGAATCCTCCATCTTCCTGCCGCAGCATCTATCGGCCTTGGTATCGCCTGCGCAGCCTTACTCATCACCTACAGCATCGTCACCATTTCAGATCAACGGAAGGCAGCCCGATGAAGGACCCTAAAGTCTACCTGACAAGCCTAATCATCGCGATTATTGCGACACTAACACTGGCCACCGGAATCATCTTGATCCTGATGTTTTCGGTGCACGACGAGTCGGCTTACCGAACTGGTCTCTTCGGGTCGGTATATTTCCGGGCCGCACCCAACCCCCAAGGCAATATCGACGCGACGATGGGTGTCGCGTCGCTGCCACGGCTAGGCATCGTCGCAGCCGCGATATTTGCCTTCACCCTCCTCGTCTCAGCTATCTATTTTCGGCTCAAGGCCTACCGTGCATCACTCATCCAATAATCGTGCGGTGTGGCAACACCCGCGGGATCTCAGCTTGCAGCCGTTAACCAGACACCTCGTTTTCATAGGATTCGCGCCTGGGGCCATCCTCGCCTTCGGATGGGCATTTTGTGCTGCCCACGGCGCGAACGGCTCACATCGGGTACCCCACGCTCACTCCTGTCCGCGTGACTCGATCGCCTCTGCCATCGCCAGGGTTCGTCGGGCAGTATCGACGTGAAGGTTCTCGATCATGCGGCCATGGTAGGTAACAACACCCGAGCCATTCCCGCTCTCCCAGGCGTCGATGATGCCGCGGGCCTCCGCGACCTGTTCAGCGTCGGGTGCGAAAACCTCGTTGGCCGGGCCGACCTGGCCTGGGTGAATGAGCGTCTTGCCGTCGAATCCCATGAGCTGGGCTTCACGGCACTGGGCGGTGAATCCCTCGACGTCACGAACATCGTTATAGACCCCGTCAAGGATGACGACATCGGCCGCCCGAGCAGCCAACAGGCACATCTGCAGGGCCGTCGTCACCGGCGCGCGACCCGGTACATGGGATGCGCGCAGTTCTTTGGTGAGGTCGTTGGTGCCCATGATGAGCACCGTCAACCGGTCGGAAGCCTCCGCGATGTCACGGCAATCCAGCACCGCCTGTGGAGTCTCGATCATGGCCCACAGCTTGACACTCTCATCGGCCCCAGCCGCCTCCATGTCGGAGACGATGGAACGAACCTGCTCAGCAGAGCCAACCTTGGGCACCACGATAGCATCCGGGCCAGCGGCAACTGCGGCAGCCAGGTCATCGCGATACCACTGGGTGTCCATCCCGTTGACACGGATGGCAACCTCCCGGTAACCGTACGGATGCTCTTTCACAACGCCAGCCGCGCGCTCACGGGCCTCAACCTTGAGATCGGGGGCCACCGCGTCTTCTAAATCAATAATGATGCCGTCGCAGTCGATGCTGCGGGCCTTCTCCAGCGCCCTGGCATTGGCGCCGGGCATGAATAAAACAGAACGACGAGGGCGCAAAGAATCCATGCCCACAATTGTGCCGCAACCGAATCCAGCGCCGAGAGCGGGCTGAAGTCCAGTCATTGTGACCGTGAGTACTCGGTCACAATGACTGGACTTCAGCGACGACGCAGCAGATACGTATCGAACACCCACCCTAAACGCTTCTCAGCGTCGGCACGAGCGCTCCGGATCTCCTCGCGAACCTCAGCAAGGTCCCCACTGATGAGAATCTCGTCGGGAGTGCCGATGTAGGCCGCCCAGTAGATATCGATACCTGTGGGATCAATGAGGCTAAAAGTCTGACGCCCGTCAAGCATGACGATCACATCGTCAACCCCCTCCGGCATCCCGTTGGCCAGCAACCGGGCCGGCGAGATCTGCAGCGCGCGGCCTTGCCGATTGAGCGGAATCTGGTGACGCGACGCCAGGGACAGCGAACTCGAAATACCAGGAATGACGTTGAGCTCAATCGGCACACCCCCGTCAGCGTCAACGGCAACGATGAGTTTCTTGACGATGGCGAGAGTGGACTCAAACAGGCCCGGGTCACCCCACACGAGAAATCCACCGCGTTCACCGTCGGCAAGGTTGTCAGCGACGGCATGGGCCCACTGATCGAGTCGCTGGCGACGCCACTTGGCGACGGCCGCCTTGTAGTTCTCGGCGGTCTTCCATGGACGCGGCGGATCCTGCAACTCGACAATGTGCAACCCATCGGAGTCGGCGTCGGGGCGGTGACGACGCAGCACCTCACGGCGGAACTCGACGAGATCATCGACGTCGTGCTCCTTGAGGACGACAAAGAGGACGTCGAGGTGCTGGATGGCGTCAACAGCCGCCAAAGTCAGCCAATCCGGGTTGCCGGGGCCGATGCCGATGAGGTCAAGACGACGGGACACAATGTCTCCTTAGTAGTTTCGAACGTGGCGTCAGGACGAGCGAGAAACCACCTCGTCGCACAGCGCCTCAAGAGCCTGCTTGGCATCCCCGTCAGGCAGCGGAGTCAAGTGGGTACGGGCGCGGTCCGCCCGGCGCTGAATCTCGACACGAGCCTCGTCGATAACGTGGTTGGCGCGCAGCTTGTCCAATACATCAGACAGCACGGCGTCATCGGACAGATCAGCATCGAGCATCTCCTTAAGCTCGGCGTCCGCCGGATCGTCAGAAGCGCGCAGCAAAAGGGTCGGCAAGGTCGGAACCTTCTCGCGCAGGTCAGTACCTGGGGTCTTGCCAGTCACCGTCGACGTGATGTCAATGAGGTCATCGGCAAGCTGAAATACCTCCCCGATGTCCTCACCAAACTGCTCCAAGGCGGCGACGTTCTCGGCGGACGCATGGGAGACCATCGCCCCAAAGACAGCAGAGGCTGCAATGAGTGACCCCGTCTTATCGGCAACGACCTTGAGGTAGTGGGCCAACGGATCTTGCCCCTGCGAAGGACCACGGGTCTCGGCAATCTGACCCTGTACCAAGCGGGAGAACGTTCGGGCCTGCAACTTAACGAAGTCGACTCCCAGTTCCGCTACGGCCAGGGAAGCCCTCGAGAACAGGTAGTCCCCCACCATGATGGCCACCGAGTTACCCCATCGCAGGTTCGCTGAGGGGGAGCCGCGACGCCTAGACGCCTCGTCCATAACGTCATCGTGATACAGCGAGGCAACGTGGGTGAGTTCCATGACAACAGCGGCACGCACCAGGTCGGCGTCGTTCACCGCGTCACCAAACTGGGAGCACAACACCACCAGCAGCGGGCGGAACCTCTTGCCACCGGCAGAAATGATGTGGTTGGCCGCCTCAGTCACGAAGGGGGTGTCAGCGCCGGCCTGACGACCCAGCTCGTCCTCGATGAGGGCAAGTTTGGCGCTCACCAGATCGGTAAACTCGCTGCTGGCGCTATACGACACAGTTCTCCTCTTCCAACCAAGCGATCGTCCGGTACTCGTCCGGCCGTCGTCTCGACGTGACCTGGCCATCTTTCACTTTACTGGCTTGACGGTGCTCGCGTCTTGCTGGAGTGTCATTGTCATGGTCTACAAATGTAACCAGGCCGGGGTCGCATCACTTCCAGATGCGACCCCGGCCCCCATTAACAAACTCAGCGCAGGAAAGTGCTTGCCTGGTTGAACAGGTCAATAATCGGCTGTGGGGCAACACCCATGACAATGGTGAACACCGCGCACACGATGAGGGTGATCCATCCGGCGATGGAGGGCTCGGCAACCTCCACGGGGTCGTCGCCCTCTTTCGCGGACCGGAAAAACACCACGACGATGATGCGCAGATAGAAGGCCGCTGCCACCAGGGAGAACAGCACCCCAATCAACACCAGCCAGGCGTATCCGCCACGCCATCCGGCCAGGAAGACCACCAGTTTGCCGGTGAAACCTGCCGTCAACGGGATGCCGGCGAAACTCAGCACAAAGATGACGACCAGAACACCGATCCACGGATGACTACGACCAATACCCGCCCACGAGGCGATCTCAGTGGATTCGCCACCGGCGCGACGCACCATGAGGATGAGCAGCCAGAAGCCGATCGATGCCAAGCCATAGGCCGTCATGTACACCAGCACCGACGACACCGAACCAGTCTGACCCTCGGCCATGCCGGTCTGCGTCGTCCAGGCTCCGACAACACCGACCAGCACGAACCCAGCATGGGCGATAGCGGAGTAGGCCAGCAGACGCTTCATATCGGTCTGCGCGAGACCCACGATGGCGCCCACACCCATCGAGGCCACAGCCACGACGGCGAGCACGATCTGCCAGTCCCATCTCATCGCGCCCAGACCGACATACAGGACGCGCATCAGACCGACGAGGGCGACGAGTTTGGTCGCGACAGCCATCCAGCCGCTAACCGGCGTCGGAGCGCCAGTGTAGACATCGGGGGTCCAGGAAGCGAACGGAACCGCGCCTATCTTGAACAACAGCCCGACGGCCACCAGGATCATGCCCGCGACGATGAGTTTCGACGAGCCGACCTGAGTGACGCCCGCTGCGGCTAGATCGCCAAGCTTGAAACTACCGGCGCACCCATACAGCAGCACGATGCCATAAAGGAACAAGGCCGAGGACAGCGCACCCAGCAAGAAGTACTTCAGCGCGGCTTCCTGAGACAACAGCCGACGACGTCGCGACATCCCGCACAGCAGGTACAACGGCAGAGAGAAGATCTCCAAGGCAACGAACATCATGATGAGGTCATTAGCCGCGGCGAAACACATCATGCCCAACGCCGCGAACATCAGCAGCGGGTAGACCTCAGTATGCTCGCGATGCTCCTGCTCGGCCTTAGCCTCCAGCGGGGAACCAGGCACCGACGACGCGCTCGCCACAAAAGCCGTCTGGGTGGTGCCGACTCGCTCAGCGAAGAGCACCACGGTCCCAAGACCGGTCGCTAGCAGAATGACCCACGTAGCCAGAGTCGGTCCGTCGAGGGCCAAAGTTCCCTGCCCGGCAACAATTCGGGTGCCACGGGCAATAGTGGTTAGCGTCGAGGCGATGGCAACAACCAGAGTGGCGACCGTCACGATGATCTGAGTCGGACGACGACCCGATCGGGGAACAAAGGCCTCCACCAGCACCGCCACGCACGCCCCTGCCATGAGGACGAACACCGGCGCCAGCGGCCCCCACTCGAGGTGCGGAGCCGCGACGTCGAGGAGCGCTGGCAGCCCAGACGCAGTAATCAACAGGGCGGGATTCACTTGAGACCCTCCTTGACGACGGGTGCCGGATCGGTGGCGTGGACCTGAGTCATGGTGGCCGTGGCCGCTGGTTCGATGGCGTGCAGCATCGGCCTGGGGAAGAACCCGAACACCAGCAGCAAAATGATGAGAGGTGCAAGCACCAACTTCTCCCGCCCGTTCAGGTCACTGACCTGCTCAGAGACACCCTGCACCGGGCCGGTCATAGTGCGTCGGTACGTCACCAGAACGTACACCGCAGCCAGCACCATGCCGATGGTGGAAATGGCGACATAGATTGGGTGACGCGACCAAGCACCAGCTAAGGCCATGAACTCGCTCACAAAGTTTCCCGTGCCCGGCAACGACAGGGTTGCCAGCCCGGCGAAGAGGAAAGTTCCGGCAAGTACCGGGGCGACCTTCTGGACGCCACCGTAACCGTCGACCTTCGCCGTCCCGCCCCTGCGCACCAGGAAACCAAGCACGAGGAACAACGCTGCCGTCGAAAAGCCGTGGTTGAACATGTAGAAGATCGAACCTGTGATCGACGTCGTCGTCAGCGCGAAAATGCCAATGACCATAAAGCCGAAGTGACTTACTGATGTGTAGGAGACGAACCTCATGAGGTCGCTCGAGGTCGCGGCCATCATGGCACCCCACAGCACCGAGATAATCGCCAGGGTGAGGACGAAGGGGGTGGCCCAGTCGGAGGCGGCGGGGAACAGGCCCAGACACAGCCTCAGCATTCCAAAGGTGCCGATCTTGTCGAGCAAGCCGACGAGCAGGGAAGACGCCCCCGCAGTGGCCTGTTCGGCGGTATCAGGCAGCCACGTGTGCACCGGGACCATCGGGGCCTTGATCGCGAAGGCGATGAAGAATCCGACAAATAATTCCTTACCAATCGCCCCCGAGAAGTCCACCTTTGCCAGGTCGCTCAGAAGGAAGGATCCGCCGTGCACCCCGACGCCGATGACAGCGAATAGCATGACCAGCCCACCAGCCAAGGAGTACAGCAGGAACTTCATCGCTGCTCGGCCTCGTCGTGGACCGCCCCATCCTGCGATGAGGAAGTACATCGGGATGAGGGTGGCCTCGAACATGAGGTAGAACAGCAAGACGTCGGTGGCAGCGAAGCAATAGATTGCCAGTCCCTCAAGCATGAGGGCCAAGCCGAAAAACGCCCCAGTTGACCAGCGAGCCGTCTCGTCGTCGCCCACATGCCACTCGGCGAGTAGCACCACCGGCACGAGGATGACGACCAGCAGGATCATCGTCAGGGAAAGGCCATCACCACCTAGCGCATACCAGGCTCCGACAGCGCGGATCCAGCGATGGGTTTCCGAAAGGTTGGTGCCATTGACGCCGACGATGAAAGCGTAGACGCCCAGTACCAGAGCGACCAGAGAAAACACCATGCCGGTGGCTCGGGCCGCAGCCCCGCGCAGCATCATGGTGATAACGCCGCCGACGAACGGCAGCAGCGCGATCACTGTGAGGATCGGGAAAGACATGTCAGCTCCTCCAGCGCTCAGGCCATCCGGCCCAGGACGACGACGAGTCCGACGACCACCACGCCGACGACCATCATGAGGCCGTAACTGCGCACGTAGCCGTTTTGGACTTTGCGGATGATCTGGGAACAAGCCGTGGTGACGGAGCCAGCGCCGTTAACCAGACCGTCGACCACCGACCGATCGAAGCCCGCGGCACCGCCTGCCAGCCAACGCCCCGGCTTCACCACGACAACATCGTTGATGTCGTCGCCGTAGATGTCGTGACGACCAGCGACAAGCAGCGGATCGTGAGTCTCGGGCTCCTCGTTCGGCACATTGTGACGGTTGAGCAACCAGCCTGCCACGATGCCGAGGATCACCACGACGAGGGTGACAACCCCAATCACGCCCATATGCCACATACCGACGTGCTCAACCTCAGCGCCCGTAGCTGGAGCCAACCAGTCGCCGATCCAGTTGTTCATAAAAGCACCGGCGAAGATCGACAAAATAGCCAACACGATGAGAGGGATCGTCATGACTGCCGGAGACTCGTGCGGGTGGACGTCCGCGCGCCAACGCTTAGTCCCCAAGAAGGTCAGCATCATGAGGCGAGTCATGTAGTAGGCGGTGATTCCAGCGCCGATAAGGGCCAGCACCCCGAAGACCGCGCCCTTATCGAAGGCGGCCTCGATGATGTGGTCTTTGGAGAAGTAACCGGAGGTACCAGGGATACCGATAATGGCGAGGTAGCCGCACGCGAAGGTCCAGAAGGTCATAGGCATCACCTTGGACAGCGCACCAAAGTGGTACATGTCCGTGTCGTCACCGGTACCGTGCATCACCGAGCCGGCCCCAAGGAACATGTTCGCCTTAAAGAAACCGTGGGTGAGCAGGTGGAAAATCGCCAGAGCCGCACCAGCCGGTCCCAAACCTGCAGCCAGCATCATGTAGCCGATCTGGCTCATCGTCGATCCGGCGAGGACCTTCTTGATGTCCTTCTTCGCCGAACCGATCCAGGCGCCGAACAACAAGGTAACGGTGCCGATGATCGCCACTGCCAACGAGGCTGCACCCGTGTGGGCATAGATCTCGTGAGAACGTACCACCAGGTAAACACCAGCGGTAACCATCGTCGCAGCGTGGATCAGGGCTGAGACCGGCGTCGGGCCCTCCATGGCGTCAAGCAGCCAGGCTTGCAACGGCACCTGAGCGGACTTACCACAAGCAGCCAGCAGCAGCATGAAGCCGAGCAACGTGGCCCAGGTTGACGTCAGCCCCGACGCTTTAGCTGAAACATCGGAGAAGCGCACGCTGCCGAACTGGGCGAGCATCGTAAAGATCGCCATCGTCAAACCGAGGTCGCCGATGCGGTTCATGATGAAAGCCTTATTACCGGCGCGGGCAGCAGCGGGACGACCAAACCAGAACCCGATAAGCAGGTAGGAGGCCAGACCGACACCCTCCCAGCCGACAAACAGGATGAGGTAGTTATCGGCCAACACCAACGTCAGCATCGCGGCAATGAAGAGGTTGAGATAGGCGAAGAACCGACGACGATCGGTGTCATGGGCCATATACCCGATCGCGTAGATGTGGATCAGCGAGCCCACGAAGGTGATGAGCAGCACAAACAGGATCGAGAGCTGGTCAATAAGCAGCCCCACTCGCAGATCCCACGCCCCGACGTCGATAAATCGGTAGACCCCCACGTCGACAGCACGAGACGCACCGTCACGTCCGAGCAGGTCGACAAAAAGGACCAACCCGATGACGAAGGAGACGATCGGGACCACGGTGGCCAACACATGCCCCCACGCGTCGCTGCGGCGTCCCAGCACCAATAGCAGCGCGGCAACCACCAGTGGCACCGCAATCATGAACCAGGCCACGTTGAACAAGCCGGTTTCCAAGACAGTCACGGTACCTCCCTCAAAACTTCAGCAGGTTGGTGTCGTCCACCGAAGTGGTGCGACGGGAACGGAAAATGGTGACGATGATCGCCAAACCGACGACCACCTCAGCAGCTGCCACAATCATCACGAAGAAAGCTCCGACCTGTCCGTCGAGAGAGCCGTGTACGTGAGCGAAAGTCACCAACGCCAGGTTCGCGGCGTTGAGCATCAACTCCACCGACATAAAAGCCACCAAGGCATTACGCCTCGTCAGGAAGCCCACGATGCCGATAGCGAACAAGATCGCCGAGAGCACCAGGTAGTCATTCGGATTCATTCGAGTTCTCCTTGGACCTCGTGGCGGGCGGCACTGATTGACGCAAACGCCCGATGCGTCGGAGCCTTCAACTCACCGGCGTCGATAATGGCACCGCGGGTCGCCAAGGTTCCCGAGATCGAGTCCTGAGCCACCGTGCCGTCAGGCAGCAGAGCCGGAGCACCAATCTGGTTCGTACGGGCGTAGACACCGGAGTTGGGACGAACACCGGGGTGAGAGCCATGCTCGGCGTAGGCAGCCATACGGTCTGTCACCCGTTCACGCTGGGACTTCTTCTTGTCGGCCTCGCCATGAGCCAACACCATCGTGCCGACGGCAGCAGTGATGAGCAAGGCCGAAGTGGCCTCAAAGACGATGACATACTTGGTAAACACCAGCTCGGCAAGCGACTTGACGTTATTCCCACCAGCTGCGTTGGCCTGCCCCAGGCCCACCGGATGGTCAGTGCCGATAACACCGGTCGTCACTGCATTACCGACAGCCAGGATCAGCAGCACCACAAAGGCCAAGGCGGCGATCATGGCGGCCACCTTGTGACCCTTGAGGGTCTCTTTGAGGGAATCGGTGGAGTCGACGCCGACAAGCATGACGACAAAGAGGAAGAGCATCAGGATGGCGCCGGTGTAGACGATGATCTGCACCACGAAAAGGAAAGGCGCTTCCTGGCTGGCGTACTGCACGGCCAGACAAATCATGACCACGGCCAGCGACAACGCCGAGTGGACAGGCTTCTTGGCAAAAACCATCACCAAGGCCGCAAGCACCATGATCGGTGCCAACAGCCAGAAGGCCCACTGGGATGCCGTCACCATAGGTACGAGACCGGCGAGCAGGGGAAGTCCCGTAGTCATCGGGCGGCCTCCTCGTCCTTGTGTTGGGTGTCGTTGTCATCGTCCCGGTGCGCAGTGGCACCACTATTGGCCGGACCGGTCCATACGTCGTCCTGCCCAGAGGGAGGAAGACCGTTGAAGTAGTCATCTTCGTCATCACCGAGACGGCGCGGGTGCGGCGGCTGCTCCATGCCCTCCTTGAGGGGAGCCAGCAACTCGTCCTTCGTCCAAATGTGCTTAGCACGCGAGGTGTCGGCCATCTTGAAATCGTTCGTCATCGTCAGGGCACGAGTTGGGCATGCCTCGATGCACATTCCGCACAAAATGCAGCGCAGATAGTTGATCTCGTACACGCGACCATAACGCTCACCGGGCGAGTAACGCTCCTCGTCAGTGTTATCTGCCCCCTCGACGTAGATGGCGTCGGCCGGGCACGCCCATGCACACAGCTCACAACCCACACACTTTTCCAACCCGTCAGGCCAGCGGTTGAGCTGGTGACGGCCATGCATGCGCGGCGGCATCGGCTTTTCCTTGCCCTTCTCCGGGTATCCCTGGGTGAAGGACTTGCGGAACATCGTCTCGAAGGTGATCCCGAATCCGGACCAGGCTCCCATCACAGACCTCCGTTCTCGTCGTGGTCTCGTCGAGCCACCGTGGTGGCCGTTGCAGCCCCAGCCAATGGGGCCTGCACCTGATGTGGCAATGGCGGTACCGGATAGCCACCGGCGAAAGCGTCGAAGGGTTCGTCAGGAGCCTCATCGGCCGTGGAATCAGTCTTACCACCCATGAACGCCCACACGATGAGAGCGACGAGGATGACGCCGACGACCACCAAAAAGACCGGGTTTCGACCCCATCCTTGATTGATGACGGTGCGCCAGGCAGCAACCATCAGGACCCACCCCAGCGACACCGGGATGAGAACCTTCCAACCCAGATCCATGAAGTGGTCATAGCGGAACCTCGGGATCGCGGCACGCACCCACACGAAGAAGAAGATGACGAGCTGGGTCTTGAGGAAGAACCACAACAGACCCCACCAGCCCGAATCGATGACGCCGAAGTAGTTCAGCGGCCACGGAGCGCGGTAGCCGCCCAAGAACAACGTGGTACAGACCGCCGACAGAGTCGCCATGTTGATGTACTCCGCCAGGAAGTACATGCCATAGGGGAAGCCTGAATACTCAGTGATGTAACCGCTGACGAGCTCCGATTCGCACTCCGGTAGGTCGAAGGGCAGGCGGTTCGACTCACCAAACATCGTGATGACGTAGATGACGAAGCTCGGGATCAACAGCAACCAGTAATGCCCGGCGATATGGGTATCGAACCCGCCAACGACCAGGTGATTTGCCTGGGACTCGACGATCTGCGGCGTCGACATCGAGCCAGAGAAGATGAACACCGTCACCAGAGACAGGCCCATCGCGACCTCGTAGGAGATCATCTGAGCACTGGAGCGCAGCGAGCCAAGCAAGGAGTACGTACCCGCCGACGACCAGCCGGCCAACACCACGCCGTAGATGCCGATGGACGCCACCGCAAGGATAAACAGCACGGCAACCGGCACGTCAGTAATCTGGAGCCTGGTGGTGTGACCGAACATCGACACTTGACCACCAAGAGGGATGACGGACCAGGACGCGAAGCAGGCTATGCCCGCTATGACCGGCGCCAGGTTGAAGACGATCTTATCGGCACCCTTCGGGGTGAGCATCTCCTTGAAGATGAGCTTCAGGCCGTCACCAACAGCCTGAAACACGCCACCAGCCCACGCCGAGTTCATGATCGGGCCGATGCGGTTCTGCATCTTGGCCAACACACGGCGCTCGAACCACACGTTGAAGATGGTCCAGGCCAGCAGGATCACGAAGAGGATGACGACCTTGACGATGATGAGCCACACCGGGTCGATGGTGGCCTCGAGGGGACTCATGCCACACCTGCCTCTCGGGAAGTTTCGGTTTCAACGGCGCTCAGCGAGACAACGGTTCCGGGAGCGTCGGGGACGGTGGTGCGGCTCTGAGGGGCAGTCGAGTCACCACGCAGCGACGGGATCCACACTGCCTCAGCCGTCATCGTCGTGTCGATCTTGACCGGAACTCGCAGACTGATAGGCCCACAGACATCAATAAGCTGCCCATTGGTCACACCAAGTTGCTCGGCCGTCAGCGGGTCGATGACGGCAACCGGCGCAGGTGCGGTAGCGACCAGTGCGTCGGCACCGGTCAGGCTTGCCGAGCCCTCCAGCAGCTGACGCCAGGTCTCCAGCACTCGGCCAACCGAACCGGCCTCAACCATGGGCGCCTGCGGTACGAGCGGGGAGGTCGACTCCATCTTGGGGTGACCGCCCGACCACTGCCCCAGGTCTCGCCACGCTTTGTGAGCCTGGGCGACCGTCGCTAGACCGGAGACCGACCCCATCTGGGAACTCAGCGCGTCAAGGACGCGGATCTCGTTCATAGGGGTCGCGGGCTGCTTGTTGACCACCCTGACACGGCCAGGGCGATGCTCCCAGTCAAGGAAAGTACCGGAGGTTTCCTCCAGCAGGCAGACCGGCAAGACAACGTCGGCTCGAGCTGAGACCTCAGAGAACCGCTGTTCGACAGACACGACGAACCCGCAATTCTCGACGGCCTCGCGAGCTCCGGTCGGGTCAGGCATATCAGCCAGCTCGACGCCAGAAACGACCAGCGCGTCGAGCTTTCCGGCCTGAGCGGCAGCCAGCATTCCGGCGGTGTCAAGGCCAGGCTGGGTCGGCAAGTTGGTGACTCCCCACGCGGCCGCGATATCGACGCGCGCCTTGGCGTCATCGACGAGACGTCCACCTGGCAGTAACTGAGGCAGCAGGCCAGCCTCGATGGCACCCATCTCGCCAGCTCGACGCGGCACCCAAGCCACCCGAACCGTCGAGTCAAGATCGTTGATGGCCGACAGGGTGCCGGGCCGGGTAGCGGCCCTCTCCCCCACCAACACGATGGTGCCCTCCCCAATGGTCCCATCGGCGACCAGCTGGGCAAGAGCTTCAGGCTCCTGACCGGGCAGACAGCGAGCCAGCTCGGCACCTATCTTCGCCGAACCATTGGATAGGTGAGTTCCGACTACGGTGATCGTCGCCTTGTGACGACGCCACGCCTTCCGCAGACGCAGGTAGATCATCGGACACTCGTCCTCAGGCTCCAAGTCCACCAGGACTACCCGCGAAGCCGTCTCAAGGTCGGCGTAGGTGACCGATTCCTCGAGGCTGTGCCCGGCGACCCTGGCAGCCAGATAGGCGGCCTCCTCAGCTGAGTGTGGACGGGATCGGAAGTCGACGTTGTTGGTGCCGAGCACGACTCGAGCAAATCGCGACCAGGATAGGCACGTCTCCACCGGGAGGCGCCCGCCGGTAAGGACACCGACGCTGGTACCGGCTTTCGTCAGTCCAGCGGCGGCCGTCTGCAAGGCCTCAGCCCATGACGCCGGTTCCAGTACGCCGTTGTGACGCACCAGCGGAGTCGTTACCCGGTCGTCACCACGGCCGTAGCGGAAAGCGAAGCGACCCTTATCGCAGTTCCACTCCTCGTTGACGTCTGGCAGGTTGCCGGCGTTGCGGCGCTTGACCTCGTAGTGACGGTGGTCGGTACGCAGCTGGCAACCGGCCGCGCAGTGCTCACAGGTCGTCACCGTCGAGACGAGATCGAAAGGACGGGAACGGAAGCGGTACTCGGCGCTGGTAAGAGCTCCTACCGGGCAGATCTGGATAACGTTACCGGAGAAGTAGGAGTTGAAGTCGTCACCCTGATAAGCACCAATCTGGGAGACGGCACCGCGCTCCTGCAGGTTGATGAAAGGATCTCCGGCGATCTGGTCAGCGAACCGGGTACAACGCTGACACAGCACGCAGCGCTCGCGGTCTAGCAGCACTTGGGCCGAGATATTGATCGGCTTGGGATAGGTGCGCTTGACCCCGTCATAGCGAGACTCACCACGTCCGTTAGCCATCGCCTGGTTCTGCAGGGGGCACTCGCCGCCCTTGTCGCAGATCGGGCAATCCAGCGGGTGGTTAATGAGGAGGAACTCCAGCATGCCCTTCTGGGCTTTGCGAGCCATCTCGGAGCTGACCTGAGTCTTGACGACCATCCCCTCAGCGACCGGCATGGTGCAGGAGGGCTGTGGCTTGGGGAACCCACGACTGTTACCAGCGTCGGGGATCTCGACAAGGCACTCTCGGCAGGCACCGGCCGGGTCAAGCAGCGGATGATCACAGAACCGTGGGATAGCGGTGCCGATGGATTCGGCAGCGCGAATAATGAGGGTCCCCTTGGGTACGCTCACCTGCTGACCGTCGATGGTGCACGTCACGAGTTCGACGGGCTTGTTTTCGCTCATGCTCCGGCCCCCTCCAGGACTCGGCGATCGGCGTCGTTGAAGATCGAGCTGCGCTCATAGGGCAGATACTGCCAAGCGGGAATCCCCCGACATCCAGCTTCGAACTCGTCACGGAAGTGGCCAATAGCCCCGCGCAAACAGCCCACGGCACCGTCGGCCAAAGCGCAGAAAGAACGGCCACCGATATTGTCGGCAATGTCCATCAACTTGTCGACGTCACCCTCTTGGCCCTCACCAGCCTCGATGCGACGCAACATCTGGACAACCCACCAGGTGCCCTCACGGCACGGGGTGCATTTACCGCAGGATTCGTGCTTGTAAAACTCCAACCACCGCAACGTGACGCGAACCACCGAGGTCGTCTCGTCGAAGCACTGCAGAGCTTTCGTGCCGAGCATCGTCTTGGCCCCAGCCATCCCCTCGTAGTCGAGCGGGAGGTCGATGTCGTCCTTGGTCAGGATCGGGGTCGAGGAACCACCGGGGGTGAAGAACTTCAGTTCATGTCCCTGTCGCATGCCACCGGAGATGTCGAGGAGCTGACGCAGCGTAGTGCCCATCGGGGCCTCATACTGCCCAGGGTGAGCCAAGTGCCCAGACAAGGAGTAGATGGTGAAACCATCGGACTTCTCGGTGCCCATGGACTTGAACCATTCCTTGCCGTTGCGCAGGATCGACGGCACCGTCGAGATGGACTCGACGTTGTTAATGACCGTCGGACTGGCGTACAGGCCGGCGACGGCCGGGAAAGGCGGGCGCAGACGAGGCTGACCACGACGCCCCTCCAAGGAATCCAGCAGAGCCGTCTCCTCGCCACAGATGTAGGCGCCTGCGCCGGCATGGACGACAACGTCAAGGTCGTACCCGGAACCGAGGATGTTTTTGCCAATGTAACCAGCCGAGTAGGCCTCCCGCACGGCCTGCTGCACGCGTCGGACGACGTGCAGCACCTCACCGCGGATGTAGATGAAGGCCATCTTGGCCTTGATGGCGTAGGAGGCAATGATGACGCCCTCGACGAGGGTGTGCGGGGAGGCCATCATGAGCGGCATGTCCTTGCACGTGCCCGGCTCAGACTCGTCGCCGTTGACAACAAGGTAGGTCGGGTTGGGATTGTCCTTAGGCACGAAGGACCACTTCATGCCGGTGGGGAACCCGGCGCCACCACGGCCACGCAGGTTAGCGTCCTTAACCAGCGAGACAACGTCGTCAGGCGGCATCGTCAAAGCCTTACGAAGGCCGGTGTATCCGCCCTGTCGCTCGTAGTTAAGCAGCTTCCAACTGCGCTCTTCATCCCAATTGGCCGACAGAACCGGGGTCAGTGGATCGGTCACTTCTTCTCCTCTTCCACGGGCTCAGCGGGAGCGGGCAGGTTATTCGGATCTGGAGCCTTCCAGCCGTTCTGCTTAGCTAGCCGGACACCCTGCAGAGATGCCTCACCGGCGCTAGGGCCCTCGTCAGCCCGACCATCGGGGAAGCCAGCGAGCACTCGCTCAGCCTCACGCCAGCTGGTGATCTTCGCACCGCGGGTGGAATGAACCTCTTCGTCGCGAGCCAAGGAATCCAAGATTTCCTCAGCGCGGATCGGAGTCATGTTATCCATGTATTCCCAGTTGACCATCATGATCGGCGCGAAATCGCAGGCAGCATTACACTCCACCCGCTCAAGAGAGAACTTGCCGTCGGGGGTCGTCTGCCCCTCTTTAATGCCAAGCTTCTTCTCGACACGGGCAAGCACCTCCTCGCCACCCATGACGGCGCACAGCGCCGTGGTGCAGACACCGATGTGATGCTGGCCCGCAGGGTGCTTCTTATACATGGTGTAGAAGGTCGCCACCCCGGATACCTGGGCAGTGGTAATGCCGAGCACTTCAGCCGCAGTCTCAATGCCGACCGGCGAGATGCGTCCGTCCACCGACTGAACCAGGTGCAGGATCGGCAGCAACGCCGAACGGGAGTCGGGGTAACGCGAGGCGATCTGATGCATCTCCTCGATGGTGTGCTCGTCGATATTGGTAGAACGGTCGGTCTGATCGACTCCGCCGGTCCCCGAGAAGTCCGAATGGAAAGACTCGACGTAGGGGTATCCCAGGTTGACGGGTTCGCGATCGCTCATCGGTCGACTCCTCCCATGACGGGGTCCAAGGATGCCAGAGACGGCACCACGTCAGAAAGCATTCCGCCCTCACACATGGCGGGCAGGGACTGCACGTTGACGAATCCGGGATCGCGCAGGTGGGAACGGTAAGGCCGGACGCCACCGTCAGAAACAAGGTGGCAGCCGAGCTCGCCGCCGGCCCCCTCAATGGCCTGGTACACCTGGCCAGCAGGCACCCGGAAGCCCTCGGTGACAATCTTGAAGTGATGGATGAGAGCTTCCATCGATTCGCCCATGATGTGGCGAATGTGCTCATTGGAATTGCCCTGACCATCGGGGCCCAAAGCCAGTTCAGCCGGCCACGCGATGTGCGGGTCCTCGACCATATGACGGTCACCCTGGGTGTCCTCAAGGCGCTTGAGGCATTGCTTGAGAATGCGCACCGACTGGTCCATCTCTTCCAGGCGGATGCGGAAACGCCCGTAACAGTCGCAGGTATCCCAGGTGGCGACGTCGAAGTCATACGTGTCGTAATCGCAATAGGGCTGGGTCTTGCGCAGATCCCACGGCAGACCGGTAGCGCGCAGAGCAGGACCAGTCACTCCCAGGGCCATACAGATAGACAGATCAGCGTAACCAATGCCCTGGGTGCGGGCCTTAAAGATCGGGTTCTCATTGCAGAACTGGCCGATCTCGGGGAGGTACTTCTCCATCCGCTTGATGAGGTCACGCAATTGGTCAAGCCCGGTCTCGGGCAGGTCGGTAGCGACGCCACCAGGACGAATCCACGCGTTATTCATGCGCAGACCCGTGACGGCCTGGTTGAACTCCAGAATGATCTCGCGTTCCCTCAGGCCAACCTCGGCCACCGAGGAAGCACCAAGCTCCAGACCGCCAGTACCCACCGCAATGAGGTGGGAGGAAATGCGGTTCAACTCGGTAATCATGACCCGAAGTACGCGAGCACGCTCGGGAACGTCGTCGGTAATACCGAGCAGTTTCTCGACCGCCAGGCAATACACCAACTCGTTGAAGAAGTTCGCAACATAGTTGCACCGGGTCATGAAGGTGACGCCCTGAGTCCAGGTGCGAAATTCCATGTTCTTTTCGATACCGGTGTGGAGGAATCCAATCCCGACTCGCAGGTCTGACACCGACTCGCCGTCAAGCTCAATGATGAGCCTCATGACGCCGTGAGTGGACGGATGAGACGGCCCGAAATTCACGACGACGGTCTCGTCGCCTCGCTCGGCAGCCTCATCAACGATCTGGGCCCAGTCGCCGCCCTGGGACAAGTACTCGTGATTCTCGCTCATCAGTTGTAGCTCCTGCGCTGGTCCGGCGGTGGCACGACGGCACCCTTGTACTCGATCGGGATACCGCCAAGCGGGTAGTCCTTGCGCTGCGGGTGACCGACCCAATCGTCGGGCATAAGGATGCGAGTCAAGGCCGGGTGGCCGTCAAAAATGACCCCAAACATGTCCCAGGCCTCGCGTTCCTGCCAGTCGGCGTGCGGGTAAACCGACACGACGCTGGGAACGTGAGGCAGGGAGTCGACGTCGCTGCGCCCGGTCCGAGCAACGTCCTCCTGGCCGGGATCGGCCAGCGCCACCTCAAGGCGAATGCGACGGTTATGGGTCATTGACAACAAGTTGTAGACAACGTGCATCTCGCGTCCTGCCATGTGCGGATAATGCACGCAGGTCAGCGACGTACAGCTTTCGAACCGCAGGGCGTCATCGTCTCGAAGAACCTTGACGAGTTCGAGGAGCTTCTCAGGACGGACGAAGAAGGTGATCTCCCCACGATCAACCACAGTCAGGCCGTCAGAAAAGTCGGGGACGAGCTCCGCCATGCGATCCACAACCTCGTCGAACCAGCCGCCATAGGGGCGCTCAGAGTTGCCAGAGATTTCGACGGTGCGAACGATGCCGCCGTAACCAGACGTGTCTCCGGGGCCGGAGGTCGCTCCCCACATACCCTTTCGGGTATCGATGCGACGATCGGTCCACTCACAGCCCTTCGCGGGGGTGTGGACCTGGTCGGGATGGCTGGGATCAAGGAAGTTGCGGCCATCGGGGATGCGATCCCCGGAGTCCGAGCCGCCTGCGGCGCCGCGCGGGGTCGGCTTGTCACTCATCGCATGAGCCCCTTCTGCTCGAGAGTGGTCTTGGCGTCGAGGGCCTGCTTCTCCTTGGCTGCCTCAACCTCGGACATGTGGCCCATGAGCGGCCAATGCTGGATCTGCTCACGGATCTTGAATACGGCGTCAATGAGCATGTCCGGGCTAGGCGGGCAGCCTGGCAGGTAGACATCCACCGGGACGATATGGTCGCATCCCTGGACGACCGCATAGTTATTGAAGATGCCGCCAGAGGATGCGCAAGCCCCCATCGAGATAACCCACTTGGGTTCGGGCATTTGGTCGTAAAGCTGACGGACCACCGGGGCCATCTTCTGGCTTACCCGGCCCGAAACGATCATGAGGTCGGCCTGACGAGGAGAGGCACGGAACACCTCGTGGCCCCAGCGCGCAGCGTCGGCACGCGGGCCGCCGTAGGAAATCATCTCGATGGCGCAGCACGCCAGACCCATCGTCAGCGGCCAGAAGGAGGTCTTGCGGAGCCATCCGACAATGGCCTCCATCGAGGTCATCACGATGCCAGCTGGGACGTCGGCGTCGTACTCAGCCATCTCGCGCATCCTTTCTTTCTAAGACGTTGAGTGACGTGGCTCTCAGGCCACTCAACATATTGCTGAGCGCGACCCCCCAGGCCGCGCGGGAAGATCAGGTCCAATCCAAGCCGCCACGACGGCGGATGTAGAGGTAGGGGATGAACACCATCGCCACGAACAGCACCATCTCCACCAGCGCGAAAACGCCGAGGCGGTTAAAGTCAACCGCCCACGGATAGAGGAACATGATGTCAATGTCGAACACGATGTAGAGCATTGCCACAACGAAGAACTTGACGGGGAACTTTCCGCCTCCTGCCGGTTGTGGCGTCGGTTCAATGCCGCACTCGTAGATCTCGTGTTTGGCACGATTGGGTCGCTTTACCGCAAGAAGGACGTTGACTGTGATCGCCGCCAGCACGAAGACCGCGCCAAGGATGACCATCCCCACGAGGGGAGCGTATCCGTTCATCTCACCACCTTGAGTCACCATCATTCGTTCAGACCATACGACTCTGATCTGACACCCCGGTACTTTGGGTTACCTAACTTCAGGCTTGGCGGCACGTGAATGCGGCCGCAGGCCACAAGCTCACACCGACGGGGCAATCCTCGTCAGAATGTTGATAATACGGTCATCAAGATCTCCAGCTTTAGCATCAGTGAGGTTTGCCAACAATTTGTTGACAAACCTCATGAGTCGACGACGAGGAAGCCCGTACGTCGTGCACATCTTCATGACACGCGGATCGCCGATGAGCCGCACGAAGATCGTCCCCAGCCGGTAGTAACCACCGAAGTGGCGTTGCAGAGCACGCGAATATCCCTGGAGTGCCTTCTCAGCAGCCGGAGTCCGGTGACCACGGTAATGAGCCTCAGCGATAGCATCAGCCGCCATCTCACCGGCCTCCATGGCGTAGTCGATGCCCTCGCCATTGAATGGGTTGACCATGCCACCGGCATCCCCCACGAGTAGCAAACCGTCGCGATAATGAGGTTGCCGATTGAAAGCCATCGGCAGGGCGGCACCGCGGATCGACCCTTCCCGGTGTTCTTCGTCGAGGGTCCACTCGGCAGGCAGATGAGACAGCCAACGCTTCATAAGGGAGCGGTAATCGGTGTGGCCAAAGGCGGCAGAGGAATTGAGCATTCCCAAACCGATATTGACCGTCCCATCCCCCTCAGGGAAGGCCCAGCCATAACCCGGCAAAAGGTCAGATTTGTGCGGAGCACCGTCCCACAGTTCTAGCCAGCTCTCCAAATTACGCGACTCAGACAGCGCAGAGCGGTAATAGGCGCGTACCGCCACGCCCATCGGACGGTCGTCACGCTTATGCAGGCCCATCGCTAAGCCGAGGCGCGAAGAGTTGCCATCAGCCGCGACGACAACGGGGGCGGAATACTCGGTGCCATCGGAGGTCCGGACGCCGCGAATGCGGCCGCTGGGATCGAGGATCGGATCAGTGACATTGACACCCTCAACGAGGGCGACTCCCTGCGACTCGGCGTGGCGGGCCAAACGCTCGTCAAGTACCGTGCGTCGACACACCATGCCGAAATTGGGGTAGTCGGCCAGCTCGGGCCAGGGAAGAACGAAGGGGGCGATACGTCCACCGTGGATCCGCAGCCCCTCTGTGTGTTTCCAACCCGCCTCTTCGGAGACGTCGATACCCAGCCGAATGAGCTGCTTGACGGCGCGCGGAGTCAGGCCATCACCGCAAACTTTGTCGCGGGGGAACGTCGCCTTCTCCAGCAGGGTGACATGCAGCCCCCTGCGGGCGAGGTGCGCAGCGGTCGCTGAACCACCAGGCCCAGCGCCGACGACAACGACGTCGGACTCCATCTGGCTCGTCACGTGAACCCTCCTCATTAACGCACACCGACGATCTGCACGGGCGAGTCTAGGGGTTGTCAGCTACGTGCGCGTCGCCGCATCAGGTTCACGAAACCGAAAGGCAAACCCACCCCCTACCGGGCCTACCGTTGCCGCCGGCACGTCGATGACACTATGCAGTGCTACGCTCTAGCAGAAAATTCATATGATTTTCGTCAATTCCCATACGTACGACATATCAGGAGATCGTCATGTTCGTCCAAATCGCTGCCAGCTTGGCAGCCGCATCGTCCATTGCACTCGGCATACCAGGAGCTGCCACACCCATCGATGAGAGCCAACTTCCAGTCGGTCCTCAGGTCTCGGTGACCGACTCCGCACAGCACACTGGACCGTTCGCTGCATCTAGCCCTCTCGCCATCACGGTCAAGCCGGGCGCACCATGCGTGCGAGCCGATGGTTATCAGGAATCCATGGTGACCCGCGTCCTCGACGACAAGGGTCACCAAGTGTGGACCGGAACGTTCGACGAGTCGAAGCTCATCGGCGGTACTGGCCTCGGCACCGCAACATTCCACGTTGAGTCTCCCGCCGCGGCGTTCAACTTTCACGGCAACGAGCGCACCACCTACCGGACTCTCAGCTACTGTGCCTACCCGCACTACGTCAACGGCACCCGGGAGCGTCTGTCCCAGGTGAGCGTCAAGACATTCATGGTGGATCCCGCCCTCAACTGAGTCAACGCACGTGGGCAGCGCCGTCGGACGACCTCGTTTGGCAGGGTTTGTCGTCCCCGTTGGCGCTCATAGCGATGAGACGGTGCTGCCCATGTGGACATCTCGGTTATCCTGCCACCGTGATCCTTGCCCCAGGTTCAGCCCGCCTATATGCCCGCACCGTCTCGATCTCGGACCCAGGCCCGCTCGAAAACTACATGACGCCGAACGACTCGGTGTGCTTTTTGCACCGCAACTACGGCATGGTTGGGCTAGGTGAGGTCACACGATTCGAGACTGATTCCCCGGCCGCCGCCGATGTCTGGTGGGAAGCATTGTGCGACGATCTCGAGCACGAAACTGAGATGCCTGGTGCTGAGGCCACGGGACCAGTCGCCTTCGGATCCTTCACCTTTGACCCAGACCGGTCATCGTCACGGTCTGTCATGATCCTTCCCAAAACGATCATTGGACGCTGGCCCGGTTATTCGTGGCTCACCCAACTCTCCTGGGACAGCATCACCGACAATCCTCCCCATCAGCAAAGCGTGCCCCGGTCCCCCGGGGCCGTGACGGTACGTGACGGCGTCGTCAGCGGGCAGAGTTGGCGCCAGGTGGCGCGACTTGTCCAGGACATCATGGGTCCCGGAGAACTCGACCAGATTGTCCTCATGCGTGACATCGAGGCCAAAGCTGTCTGCCCTATCGACCCGCGATGGATCGTCGAGACTCTGCGTCGCCAATTCCCCAACGCATATACCTACCTCGTCGAGGGATCCGTCGGCACCACCTCGAAGCTCACCGTCGGGGTGAGCAAGTCCTTAATCACATCCCGGGTACTGACGCACTCCCCCGCTACCGACGCCAACCACCAGACCCTGCTCACTGCGCTTCAAGGCAAAGGGCCGCTGGCGTCCTATCATGACGAGATCGTTGAGCGAACCTGCGCACGTCTCGAGCAATTCTGCGACACGGTCCACGTTCCTGACTGCCCGGGATGTGTCTACAACGATGCCTCAACCTACCTCGTTACCGACGTCACCGGTATCCACTCCCCCGACCAAGGATCCTGTCTGGCCCTCGTGCAGGCCCTGTGCCCGCCAGCTTTTGTCACCGGACTGCCACCACATCGCGCCATGTCCGTGTTGGCCGAGGTTGAGCACGTCGACCGTGGCCGCGTTTCCGGCCCCACTGGCTGGGTCAATTCCTTGGGCAATGGCCAGTGGGTCACCGACTGCCGTGGCGGTCAGATCGACGCTACCGACCCTTCACTCGTCCATATCTTCTCTGGCCACCCCGTCGGCCATGACGACGACGCGGACGTCTTGTCGGCCGAGGCAGAGCATCGCATCGATGCGCTGCGGGACCTCTTCTTGACGTGAGCTGAGGCCTCACCATATGAAAGCGGTGGGACGCGCCGATAGCTGACGTCGATCTCGCCCGACGATTACCGTCGCTTACGCTCGATGACCTTCTTCTCAGCCTTGCCGCCCCGAGTGTCCTGACGGGCCTCGGCCAGTTGACGCTGCGACTCCTCGCGCATCTCTGCCAGGTCCTGCTGGTTCATACCGCCCATCCGTAGGAATCCAAATACCACCACGGCAATGAACACCGATACCCATGGTGACCATCCCAGCACCAACGGGATGGTGATAAGAGCAACCATGTCGAGCCCGCGAATAAGGTTGAACATCAACCCGGGAGGCATTGCGCCAGCCTGGGTTGCCACCATCGGCGAGGAGTAATCAGCTGGTTTTGCACTGACCCACCGAATCGCACCAGCAAGGCCACCAGCAGCCGTCACCAAGCCGTACATGACGGCCTGCTCCCACGGCCTTGATACCGCCGAACCGACGCCGTGGAAGGCTGGGATAACGGCAATCGCCCACAACGCTGCTGCCACCGCAGGCACCACCGAGGCCACCGAAATGACCTGGCTGGTAGTGAAAGGTAGGCAGCGCACCAGCCCCTTGCTACGAGTGAGCACTCGCAGACTGGTGAAGAAAGGCACCAAAGCCGCAACAAGCACCAGAGCCGACACAGGGACCGTCAGAGCACCGAATCCCAGAGCGGAGACGGCATAGGGAACCACGGCCGTCACGATGAGGGTGAGCAGCGGCTTTGGGGACCGCATGACACGCTGCACGTCGCGCCACACCAGGGCTCTCAAACCCTCGCTTCGTCCACGGGTGGGGCGCACCTGGCCGCGTTCGATGGCTTCTCGCTCCTGAAGAATGTCGCGTATGAGGGCGAAGTCAAGAGCGAAGGCGGCACCCTGCATACCGGAGGCCAGTGTGCCACCAGCCATGAGACGGGCGCGTCGGATTCGGTTCAGACGCAGTCGTGCTAGCACGAAGGTGACAACAAGCAGTACCGCTCCAGCTCCGGCCACCACCCAAGCGGAAACGAGGTTAGTGCCACTCGACATCGGCACCGCATACCACCCCGACGCCGTGGAGATGACCCCCAGCAGTACCGCCAGACCAGCCAGTCCAGCCACAGCTTCGACGGCCTTCACTGGCCAGGTACGTTCAGCGCCCTGCTCAGCGCCCGCAAAGGAGACGACTCCGGCAGCACCCAGGGCACTCGCCAGGGTCCAGGCGACGACGGCCTTCCCAGCGGCCCCAGTAAGGGCAGCCACCAGGGCGCCCAGGACGGCACCAGCGATCACCGAAACGAGCACCGCAGCTCGTAGCCGTTTGGCGAGGAACTTGGCCCGGTCAATCGGAGCGTCCATGAGCCAGAATCCCTCAGCTGCCGAGGCAAGTACCGGCCCAAACACCCGAGCCGCAGCCAGGGCAAAGGCCAACACTCCTGACAATGCCGCCCACGGCAGCAGACCGCGAGCCGTCTGGCATCCCGTCGAGGTGCAGCCCGAGGCCTGCCCTTGGGCCTGCACGATGAGGCTGATGACCATGGCAAGAACGACGACCAACGAAAAGACGAGCACATAGGCGTCGCCAATGGCCTGCCAGATATTGCGGGTAGTACGGCCTTTACGCCAGTCGCCCATCAGGAGGGAGAGCTGACGTTCGTCGGCCTGACCGCCGAAGAATTCGTCGGGGCGGTGAGCGATGACTAGCTCCGGGTCGGGGACGACCGCCGCCTCAGCCCTGGCAGTCTGTGGTTCGGACTGGGACACCTTGGGGCGGGGCTTGGAATGCTTACTGTTGCGCCGACTCATCCGCGCGGGCCTCCCAATTCGACAGTTCGGGCTCCCAGGGTCTCGACAAGGGCTGGCTCGTGGCTAGCCATCACGATTGCCAGGCCGTGATTCATCTCTTCGCGCAGCCTCTTACCAAGCCATGCGACACCTTCGACGTCAAGGCGGGCCTCGGGCTCGTCCAAGACGAGGAGTTTGCGGGGACGCACGAGGGCCGTTGCCAAGCCCAGTCGGCGTCGCTGACCGGAGGAGAGAGTGCCGGGAAGCTGGCCGGACTGTGGGACGAGCTGGACTTCCTCGAGCACCTCGTCAACGAGAGCGTCCGCGTCGACCAGCCCGTGAGCGCGGGCAAGTAAATCGAGGTGTTCTACCACCGACAGATCGGGGAAGAAGTCAAGGTCGTCAATGACCGTAGCAACGTTGCGACGAAACTCCGGATTCGTCTCGGAAACCTTTTTACCAAGCACCTCGATCGTTCCAGAGCTTGGGCGGTCGGCTCCCACCAGCATTCTCAATACCGTCGATTTACCGGCACCGTTGCGGCCAGTAAGAGCGACGGCTTCCCCCTCATGAACGGTGAGGGAGAGGTGATCAATAATGATTCGGTCACCATAAGACTTCGAGATGTCCTTAGCGACGAGGACAGTAGAGCGGGATGCCATGCTGGCCATTCTCCCGCACTTGCAAGACCCACCTCAACCGGCATTGACTCATGGACCAACCAGGCGGAGGGGGTCAAGGGAACACACAAGACCACCCAACCCACTCAAGGGGGCCAAAGGGGACACGCGAGATTACAAGACCACCCAACCCGCCCGAGGGGGTCAAGGGGGAGTCGTCTCCCCCTTACAATAAAACCGTGTTGACAACCCGAGCCACCCTGGACAAGCACCACGCTGACGTCGCATCGATGTTCGACGGGGTGGCGAAACGCTATGACCTCATGAACCAGATCATGACGCTCGGGGCGATCGACACCTGGCGCGACCTCGTCGTCGCTGCGGTAGAGCCGGAACACGGCCAGACCATCCTCGATTTGGCGGCTGGAACCGGCACCTCCTCAGCTACCTTTGCCGCCCGCGGCGCGCAGGTTTATCCCACCGATATTTCCACCGGGATGCTGGCGGTGGGTAAGCAACGTCAGCCTCATCTGCACTTTGTCGCCGGGGATGCCACCTGTTTGCCCTATGCCGATAATTCTTTTGACGCGGTGACGATCTCTTATGGTCTACGCAACGTCGAGGATCCCCACCAGGCGCTGCGCGAGATGCTGCGAGTCACCAAACCGGGCGGTCGCGTCGTCATCTGCGAATTCTCGTACCCAACCTGGGCACCGTTCCGTCACGTTTACACCAAGTATTTGCTGGGCGCGATCCCGGCGATGGCGCGGTTGGCCTCCTCGAACCGACAGGCCTACGACTACCTGGCTGAGTCGATCCTCACTTGGCCCGATCAGCCCCACCTGGCGGACATGATGGCTGAGACCGGCTGGCAGGCTGTGGCATGGCGAAATATTTGCGGTGGTGTGGTGGCTCTGCACCGTGGTTGGAAGGGCATGCCAGCCCCCGTTCCAGCGACCACCGTCACGGCGACCCCGGGGAAGGAGATGGCCTGAGGTGAGAGGCACCTCCTCCCCCATCCTCCTCGATGCCTGGGCAGCTCGCAGCTGCCCGGTCAAAACCCAGAATGCCTTCGATCCACAACTGTCCGAGTCGGTTGGAGATCCCCGCGACGACGAGCTCTTTGCGGGCGCGCAAACCCATGTAACGGCGGTCTGTGACGCCTTGGCTGCTGTCCCTGACGCCGCCGACGTGCGATCTGACACGGCCAGTCCGGCTAGTCGTCGAGCCGCAACTCACCGAGCTATCAATGCCGGGGCACCCGTCATCGTCTGTCCAGAACTGCCATCGTGTCCCCAGGGGCATCGCTCTGGTTCTCCCGATGCCCTCGTGCTGGCAGGAACCCGCGCCGATGGGGGCCCAGGATACCTACCACTTATTGTCAAGGACTATCTGGTTTTAGAGAGCCACCACACCTTGGCCGAATTCACGTGGGTGTCTCCGCTCACCGACCCGGATCCTCGTCATGCCCGAATGTCACTCGACCAGACGTTTCGTGCCAGCCGGGAGCAAGCTCTTATCCAGGCCGTCCACCATTGGCGCTTGCTCGACGACCTCGACCTGGTTGCCAGGCCTGACCAGTGCCCAAAACAGCGTCGTCTGGTCGGGCTGATTGGCCACGATGAGATCGGTATCTTGAATGACGCTCTGGCAGTCTCTTGGCTGGACCTAGACCACAAGTTCATCCGTACGTTCTCACGGTCGGCGGCTTCGGGATGGCGTCGACGCAGCGTGCTCGACCGCTACGACCACGAGCACACTTTCCGGGTTTCAGTCGCCGAACACGCCCTGGCGGGAAGCGAGCCGATGGTCACTCCGATTGTAGTGCGAGAGTGCGAGTCGTGCCAGTGGTGGGCTATCTGCGAGCCGCGTCTTGACGACGATGACCTATCCCTGCGTATCTCGAAGGCTCCGCTAGACGTCCGGGAAATCTCGACCCTGCGTCGTCTGGGAGTAGCGACGGTTGACGATCTGGCCGACGCGAACCTCGACGAGTTGTTGCCGGTTTACCTGTCCGAAGTGCAGCACCGCCCCCGCCCGGAGCAGAGATTGCGGGCTGCAGCCAGGCGGGCCCGGCTAATCCGCGAGAGTGCGTTGCTGGAGCGTAACGACGACGACCCGATCGACGTGGCCTCCTCGCGTCTGGAAATCGACTTCGACATCGAGACTTCCCCTGATGGCCGCGTCTACTTGTGGGGGTTTGAGGTTAGCGACCCGGAGCATCTGCTCGATTCGACGACGGGCACTCAGCCCTACTACGTGGCTTTCAGCGAGTTCACCGATATGGACGATGCGGCCGAGCACAAGCTGGCTGCCCGTGCAATTCAGTGGCTTGAGGGAATCGTCGTCACCCATCCGGAGACGATCATCATCCACTATTCCGACTACGAAATCGTCCATCTGCGTCACTTTGGCCATGTCTGCAAGGACGAGGTGACACGCGCTGCAGTCCGCCGCCTCCTCGACTCGGGTTGTTTTGTGGACCTCTTCACCACGATCAGGACCCATTTCTTTGGTGTCAATGGAATTGGGCTGAAGGTTGTTGCCACCGCCGGGGCGGGATTCTCCTGGCGCGATCCGGATCCGGGCGGCCTCAATTCCCAGACCTGGTGGGATCTGGCCGTCCACGACCCGGATCCGGAGCTTCGGAAGGCGTCTAGGGTTCGAGTGCTGGAGTACAACGAGGACGATGTGCGGGCCACTCTGGCCGTTCGCCATTGGCTTCGCGATAAGTACACCCACGAAGCCTTAATCCCCGCCGGAACCCAGGACGGTCTAACCGACAAGGGCGCCGACGAACAGACCGATCGAGCACACTAACTCAGCCAGTCCGGTGCTCTTCAATGCCGGCACCAGCGCCATTCCGGTGGCCTTAGTGACCATCGCCCGTATTGGGGAGACGAATAGGACAATCGCGAACAGGCCGAGCAGAACCCACCACGTCGTCAAGGCCGCAACGACAACCACGCCGACGCACGCCAGCGTCACCAAGACAAGGTAGAAGATCCGCGTTCCCTGGTGCCCGAGCTTGGTCGAAAGGGTGTGCTTGCCACTGACGCGATCACCGTCGATGTCACGCAGGTTATTGGCCGTCAGTACCCCGCACGCCGTCGCGCCGATGAGGCAAGCCGTCACCCAGCCAGCCGCGCCGACGTGGCCAGACTGCACATAGATCGTGCCGCCGACGGCAACCAACCCGAAGAAGATGAAGACGAAAATTTCCCCCAACCCCGCATAACCATAGGGGTGGGAACCCCCAGTATAGAACCAGGCAGCAAGAATACAGACGACCCCCACGGCGATAAACCACCAATGCCCGGTCATGATTGTGATGACAAGTCCAGCCACTGCTGAGACCACGAAGCACGCGAAGGCTGCAGTTCTGACGTGGGAGGGTTCGGCCAACCCTGACCCGACCAACCGCAGCGGACCGACTCGATCGTCACCGTCAGAGCCGCGGACACCGTCGGAGTAGTCGTTGGCGAAGTTCACCCCGATAACCAGTCCGAGAGCCACCACCAGGCACAGCGCAGCCAACCCCCAGCGCGCACCACCGTCGGTGATAGCGATCGCGGTTCCAGCCAACACTGGCGCGATCGCGGTAGGAAGGGTGCGAGGACGAGCCCCCTCAAGCCATTCGGCTGCTGCAGCCATGGACAACTCCCTGAATCAGTGGTAAGGACGCGAATTGTATGCGTCAGACGGGCACCAGGCCGAAGGTCTTTTCGGAACACACACCACTATCGACCATATCGCCGCTGCACGTTCAACCCCGCATCCGCACAAGCTACAGACACGATAGATAACGACAGATACCTTTACCCCTACTCGAGTTTGGCAGGAGACCTCACCGTGAGAACCATATTCGCCAGCCTGACAGTTCCGAATTATCGGATCTACTTCTCAGGTACTCTCATGGCGAACATGGGCCAGTGGATGGCTCGTACCGCCCAGTCCTGGCTGGTGCTCATCATCCTGACCCACGGCAACGCCGCGATGCTCGGCTGGGTGATGGCGGTCAACTTCGCACCGCTCCTCGTCGTCACGCCATGGGCTGGTGCTCTGGCTGACAGGATGTCCAAGCGTCGCATCATGGTGACGGCTCAGATCGTTATGGCCATTGACGCGGCCATCCTTTCCACCCTGGTCCTCACTGGAATAGTGCAACTGTGGATGGTTTTCGTCATCTCGGCGATGGACGGCCTCGCCGGCGCCTTCTACAGCCCGGCCACCCAGGCCTTCGTCCCCGAGCTCGTGCCGCTGAAAAACCTCCCCAATGCGGTGAGCCTCAACTCAGCATCCTTTAATGGTGCCCGGTTGCTAGGCCCAGGCCTCGGTGGCCTGCTCATCGCGGCAGTCGGGGTCGGCTGGGTGATGGCTATCAACGTCGTCTGCTTTATCGGGTTCATCTCTACTTTGCTGCTTATTAAGGCCGATCGCCTCTACACTTCCCCGCCAGCGAGCGAAAAGGCCCGAGTGCGCGACGGCATCCGGTATGTCAAGCGGCGTCCAGACCTTGTTATTTTGCTGACGATCGGCTTCATGATGGGCACCTTCGGATTCAACTTCAACATTTCCGACGCCGTCATGGCCACCCAGGCCTTTGGCAAGGGGTCCGGCGAGTATGGCCTACTCGGTTCTCTCATGGGCATCGGGTCGATGGCCGCCGCCCTAGGGGCAGCCCGGCGTAAGCCACGGCTGCGCTGGGTCGAACTCGCCTTGCTGGTCTACACCATCAGTATGGGGCTATCAGCGCTGGCGCCGAACTATGGCACCTTCGCTGTGCTGAAGATGTTCGTCGGGTGGGGAGCCATCTCGACTCTCATCACCGCCAACGTCATGGTGCAGACCTCGGTTACTCCGCACATGCGTGGCCGGGTCATGAGCCTGTGGGCGACACTAGTCATGGGCAGCACCCCGCTCGTCTCCCCGGTCGTCGGGTGGATCGGCAATGCCATCGGACCGCGCGCCACGGTCACTTGGGGAGCCATCAGCCTAGGCATCACCTTTGTGGTCATCACCGCCGTCATCATGCACAACGACCGCATCCGGGTCGTGTTCGATCCCTCCAAGCGGGCCCCGTGGCTGCGACAGGTACGCGGCAAGGTCACCATCGACTACGTCCAGCAGACGAAGTGAGTTAGCAAGTTGTGCCACAGCAGGTGAGTGCGTTAATCCATCTGATCGAGCCCCTGGAAAAACGGGGCCAAGATGGTTCACTAGTGCCATGAAGAAACTCATCAACGCTGTCGAGGATGTCGTCGTTGATTCCCTACGCGGCGTAGCGGCCGCCCACCCCCACTGCCTGAAAGTCGATCTCGACCATCGCATAGTGCTGCGCGCCAGTGGTCCGGTGAACGGAAAGGTTGGTCTGGTCTCTGGTGGCGGTTCCGGACACGAGCCGCTGCACTCGGGCTACGTCGGACGAGGGATGCTCGACGCCGCATGCTGCGGTGAGGTCTTCACCTCCCCCGTCCCCGACCAGATCACCGAGGCCACCAAAGCCGTCGATGGTGGGGTTGGCGTACTCCACATCGTTAAGAACTACACCGGTGACGTCATGAATTTCGATATGGCTGCCGAGATGGCTTCGATGGAGGCTGGCACCCGCGTCGAGTCCGTTGTGATCGCCGACGATGTTGCCGTACAGGACTCCCTGTACACCGCTGGGCGTCGTGGGGTCGGCTTGACGGTGCTGGCCGAGAAGATCCTCGGCGCAGCGGCCGAGGACAAGCGCGATCTCGACACCCTGCTCGAGCTTGCTCAACGCATTAATGACGGTGGCCGCTCCTTTGGTGTGGCCCTTACCTCCTGCACTGTCCCGGCGGCCGGCAAGCCCACTTTCGACCTTGACGAGAACACGATGGAGTTGGGCGTCGGCATCCACGGTGAGCCTGGTCGCGAAACCGCCACGTTGGGCACTGCCGCCGAGGTCGCTGCCCAGATCGTCGAACCCATCCTGGCTGACCATGACTTCACCACAACCCCGGTCATTGCCATGCTTAACGGCATGGGCGGCACCCCTCTCATCGAGCAGTACCTCGTGTGGGGTGAAATCGCCAAGATTTTGGCAGGAAAGGGCGTCAAGGTTGCCCGCACCCTGGTCGGCAATCACATGACGAGCCTAGAGATGGCAGGATGTTCCTTGACCTTACTCTCCGCTGACGACGATCTCCTGACACTGTGGGACGCCCCGGTGGAGACTCCTGGACTTCGATGGGGATGCTGATGTCTGAAATTTCTGCCGCAACTGTTTCCGAGTGGCTCAAGAACTACTCGGCGGTCATCTCGGAACACGCGAATGAGCTCACTGACCTGGATCGTCAGATCGGTGATGCTGACCACGGCTCGAATATGGCTCGCGGAATGACCGCAGTGGCCGCCCTTGATCCCGAGCCCTTCGCCTCTGCCGCTGAGCTCCTCAAGAAGGCGGGGATGACGCTGGTGAGCACCGTCGGTGGCGCTTCAGGCCCCCTCTACGGCACCTTCTTCTTGCGTCTATCGACGGTTATCAAAACCGACGGCGAGCCCACTGCCCAGCTGCTCGCCGATGCCCTCGACGCTGGCTTGGCTGGCATCGTGGCCCGTGGCAAGGCTGAGGTCGGCGACAAGACCCTCGTGGACGCCCTCTCCCCCGCCGTTGACGCCGCTAAACAAGTTGCCGCTGACGATGGTTCTGCCGCCGAGGCGCTCGCTAAGGCGGCCGAAGCCGCTAACGAAGGCCGCGATGCGACTATCGAGATGGTGGCTCGTCGCGGCAGAGCGTCATACCTTGGAGAACGAAGCAAGGGGCACCAGGACCCAGGAGCCACCTCGATGGCCCTGCTCGTGGCGTCCGCAGCACACTGCCTATCAGGAGCCAATCATGAGTGACCAAGGCGTCGGAATCGTCATTGTCTCCCATAGCTGCCCATTAGGCCGAGCTGTGGCCGACCTGGCATCCCAGATGCTGCCCGGCCCGGAAACTCCACCCATCGAAGTTGCCTCCGGTCTTGATGACACCACGTTAGGTACCGACGCCACTGCAGTGAGCGCAGCAATCGAAAAAGTGGGCAATTGTGACGGGATCCTCGTTCTCGTCGACATCGGATCTGCACTTCTCTCGGCCGAGATGGCCTTAGACCTCCTCGATGCCGATATCGCTAGCAAGGTCAAGATCTCCACTGCCCCGCTGGTCGAGGGGGCTGTAGTCGCGGCCGTCATGGCATCGACGGGAGCCGAGTTAGAGGTCGTCGCCGCCGAGGCAGAAAAAGCCTTGGACCCGAAAATCTCCCAGCTCTCCAACGATTGAACCTACTAGACGGTGGTGCCCGGTTCGCCCAGGCGCCACCGTTTCACATTCTTAGACTGGCCTTCTGACGAGGACGGTGACTGTCACAGCTGCCAGTTGACCAGATCGTCTTCACCAAGCTCACCGTCGGGCCACACTGCCCGCACAACACCAGCTGCCGCCAGCGCCTTGCGACAGCCAGAACACGGCTTATCAGTCACGTACGCCGTGGACCCGACAGTATCCCGAGTGGCGAAAAGTAACGCATTCATCTCGGCATGAATGGCTATGCAGAACCCGGGGGAACCAGGCACGTCGTAGTCGGAGAATGCCGGCACCTCGCCATAATCCAGCCGGCCCCGCGGGCAAGCCCCCTCCAGACAGTCCGGACGACCGGGAGCAGCTCCGTTGTACCCCGTCGCAATGATGCGATGTTCGTGGACGAGCAAGGCCCCCACTCGACGACGGGTGCATTTGGCGCGTGCCGAGACAGCCTCCGCTATGCCCAGGAAGTATTGGTCCCAATCGGGCACTGTCACGACTTTGCCGTTCACCTCGGCCATCGTGGGCTCCTCTCGCTCAACTCCATGCGTTCACGTCTGTCAGACGCTGCATGTCTGAATCTCATGTTCGACCTTAACCCGGGTCAGACGTCAATATCTTCGTAAGAACGCGGGTCCTCGATGGGTTCCAAATGGCCGCTCACTCTCATCTCAGGCCATTCTTCAAGGATCTCATCGATAAGGTCCTCCATAACGTCATGGCCCTGCTTGACCGTCCAGGAACCCGGAACGAGCATGTGGAACTCGAGGAATTGTCGGTACCCGGCCTCTCGGGTGCGCACCGCATGGAACGTCAGGTGGTCATTAGAGTGGGCGGCAAGGAAGTCCCGGATAGCCGCGTTATCCTCTTCAGGCAAGGAGACATCGAGCAGGGCAGTACCAGACTGTCTCACGAGTTTGGCCCCGGTGACAAGGATGTTGATCCCTACCGCGAAGGCGACGATCGGGTCGAGCCGCTGCCACCCCGTCAACCAGACCAGTCCGACTCCTACCAGGACGCCGAGGGAGGTCCACACATCGGTAAGGAGATGCTTGCCATCGGCGATAAGCGTCATCGATCGACGTTTGTGGCCATTCCTAAGCAGAACCCACGCCACTGCCCCGTTGATGACCGAGGCCAATACCGACACGAGAAGGCCGACGCCGGCGTCCGCGATGGGGCGCGGATAGAGAAACCGCTCAACAGCGCTGTATACGATGACCGCGGCGGCGATGAAGATCATCATTCCCTCGGCACCGGCTGAGAAGTACTCGGCCTTCGAGTGACCGAATTGGTGATTCATGTCCGGTGGACGGATCGATACCTTCAACGCGACCAGGGCGATAATTGCCGCCACAAGGTTCACCAAGGACTCGGCAGCGTCCGAGAGCAGACCGACCGATCCAGTAATGTGCCAAGCGAGGGTCTTCAGCAGGATCGTTGCGATGGCTGCCGCGATTGACAACCATGCAAAACGGCTAAGATCCTCCGGCGGCCGGTGCCGCGAGGTGACCGCGGGAATGTCGGGAATCGTCGTCACCCGAGCATTGTCCCAGCCCCATCTGTACTCCCCAAACAGGACGGTCAATCATCTTCCCAGAACGCAATGTCGGCATAGCCAACGACCAAGGAACGGCCATGCGCGCCGCACGGCACGACCGCTACGGCGGAGAGGCGTCACGAAGTTGAAACCTGCTTGGTGAATGATGGAGATGTAAGCATGTACTGCGAAGGTACTTCGTGACGACTGCAGGAGGTTTCTATGCCCATCAAGCCACATAAGCTCGGGATTATCGGGGTCGGCAGAGTCGGTGATGCAGTGCTGTCCGACGCCATGATGAGCGGACTCTTCGGTGAAATTTGCGTCATCGACGTCAATGAGAAGTTGGCTGCCGGGCAGGCCCTCGATCAGCATCACGCCACCGCACTGCCCAACGTCACCAATGTCGCCGTGTACGCCGGTAACTACGACGACCTGTCTGACGCCGATGTCATCATCGTGACTGCCGGCCCGTCTATCGACGCGTCCAACGGCCCAGTAACCGGTGCTGCACGGCGTGAGTTGGCCGCCACTAACGGAAAGATCATCCGCTCCACCATGACGGAGATCACCAGCCGCAACCACGAGGCAGCCATCATCATCTGCTCCAACCCCCTTGATGCCTTGGTCCATATCGCTAGCACCGAGTTCGATCATCCACAGGGGTTGGTACTCGGTACCGGAACGATCCTTGATTCGGCCCGCATGTGTCGCGTGGTCGCCGACCATCTCAGAGTCGACCCAGACTATGTGCGTGGCTACATGATCGGCGAGCACGGCCCGTCCGGATTCCCGATGTTCACTGGAGTCAATGTCGGCGGCGTCGGCTTCGACGGTCTGGCCGAGCTCTTCGATACGGACCCGATGGACCGCAACGAGCTGACCACGCGCATTAACGATGCCGGTACTGCCGTATTCAACTTAAAGGGCTGGACGAGCGCTGGCATCGGCCAATCGGCCGTCACCATTGCGCGCTCTATCCTCCTCAATGAACACGCCGTCTACCCGGTTTGTACCACCTTGCACGGCCAGTACGGCCACGACGGCGACGTGTCTATGAGCGTGCCGTGCGTTATCGGCGCCGTGGGTGTCGAACGCATCCTCGAGGTGCCGCTGGATGACTGGGAGCAAGAACACCTGGCCAATACCATCAAGGCCATCCAGGAGACCGTCGAGGCGGCTTCCTGAACGCGCTTCGACGAAGCTCGTAGGATCGAGCCATGGAACTCCCCTCATGGCTCGGTATCCCTACCCTCGCATTCGGATTGGGGAGCCGAACCCCCCAGCAGGGTCTAGTCCTTGCCGGGGGAGGGTCCAAAACCTCCTTCCAGATGGGTGCGCTGCGGCACCTTTATGACATCGTCGGGATTGCCCCCACCTCTGTGGTGGCCACTTCAGCCGGGTCGATCGTGGCCTGCACCCTGGCCCAATGGACCGATCCAGCCAGGCAATCGGCAGCACTGCGTCAGCTAGAGGCGATGTGGCTCGAGATGACCGATCAGTCCGACATGTTCACGCCGCGGGCATGGTTTTCTCGGTTGCTCGAAATAGGCCCGGAATGGATGTCATTGCTCAATCGGGAAGCCGCTAAAACAAAGAGCCAACGTCCCTGGCTGAGCTTGCCATTCCATCGCGGCCCGGAGCAGACGAAAGTCCCTGACCCCGCAGAACCTGTCGCTGGCCGTGACGACGACCGCCTCACCGGTCAGGCAAGGGCCTTGGAAATCGCCACTCGTGACGACCCCATTACAGGTGGTTCCTGGACCCCAGGTGTCATCTTGCAGTTGCTATCAGCCCTGTCCCGGTTAAGTCGCGACGGCGGTGATATTTCGACGATCGTGCGAGGAGCTGAGACTTCGGCGTCAACCTATCGTGCCGGACCTATCTTGGCGAAACTGCTCGATCGTGGCTTCTTCAAATCCGAATTATTGGCAACCTCAGGAATGTCAGTACGTATTGCCACAGTCGCCCTAGAATCCGGAGAATTGCGGTACATGACCGAATCAGGGGTGCTCGTCGACCGTGACAACAACCCCATCGGCTCCTCAACCTTCGATGTCTCTCGCGGGGTACTCGCCTCCTGCTCCATTCCCGGGGTCTTCCGTCCCGTTGACCTCGACGGAGAGCACTACGTCGACGGTGGTCTACGGGAAAATGTGCCCGCCGAGATGGCAATCGGACACCTTGGTGTGACAAACCCCTACATCATCACGTGTTCGCCGCAGGGGGCCGCACGAGAGTCCGATTTTGGCTCTCGCAACATGCTCGATCTAGTAATGAGATCGGTGTCGATCCTGACTGATGAGACCGAGCGGGACGAGGTAGCTTATGCCCTCAATGCTGGCGCCGTCGTCATTGGTCCCGAGATTTCAGTACACGACTCAATGACAGTCGACCCTGGATTGCTGCGTATCAACCGCGATTACGGCTGGATGTGCTCGGCAGAAAAGCACGTCACGTCGAGCCCCGACGAGCACGAACTCGTCAAGGATGCGGTACGCACTCGAGTGCGTGGTTGGGAACTCGAACAGGCCTGGCTCAAAGGAGAAGCCTCCCGCGACGACATGGACGAGATGCAACACCTCAAGGACCACTTGCGTGACATCGCGGCCCGGCTACCACGCGATCTCGCTCCTGACGGGGTTGAGACGTGGGGGCGGGTTCTCGAAGGACATGGCCACCCGCAGGCACCCGAGGATGTCGTCATCCCCTGGCAGGTGTAAAAGCCCCAGGAACGTCCGGATACGACACGACGGCGGCGAACGTCACGTTTACCGCCGTCGCAGCATGTCGTCGATGTTTCAGATGAGCTCGTTGAGGTCGGCTACCGAATCAAGAATGATGTTGGGACGGTAGGGGTACTGTTCGACTTCTTCACGCTTGGTGATACCCGAGAGCACCAGGACAGTCAGCAACCCAGCTTCCATACCAGCAACCATGTCGGTATCCATTCGGTCGCCGATCATGGCGGTGGTCTCAGAGTGGGCCTCAATGCGATTCAAGGCCGAGCGGAACATCATCGGGTTCGGTTTTCCGACGATGTATGGCTTGTGCCTCGAGGCAGCCTCGATCATCGCGGCGACGGCACCGGTGGCAGGCAGCGGGCCCTCCTTGCTGGGGCCAGTCGCATCAGGGTTAGTGCAGATAAACCTGGCACCGTCGACGATGAATCGAACGGCCCGGGTAATGGCCTCAAAGGAGTAGGTACGAGTCTCTCCGAGGACGACGTAGTCAGGGTCGATGTCGGTGAGGATAAACCCGGCCTCGTGCAGGGCCGTCGTCAGGCCAGCCTCACCAATAACGTAAAGGCGCGCGCCGGGCTGCTGGTCGGCTAAGAAATGGGCGGTAGCCAGGGCGGAAGTCCAAATATTGTCCTCCGGCACGGTCAAGCCAGAAGCCTGCATCCGGGCAGCCAGGTCACGCGGGGTGAAGATGGAGTTGTTGGTCAGCACCAGGAATCGCTTCGAGGTGTCAACCCAACGATTAATGAGATCGCTGGCGCCAGGAACCTCATGGTTCTCGTGGACGAGCACGCCGTCCATGTCGGTCAGCCAGCACTCGATGTCTGCGGGATCTCTCATAACTCCTAGCTTATCGACCGTCAACCGACCTCCGATGCATTACGAACAGAACCTGGGCACGCCTACAATCACCTAGCCGTGATGTCGTACGGGGCGAACAGTCACACCTCATACGCTCAGACACCAGTCTTGGGCAGTGCCCTCAACCCGACAACATTTTTCGTACCGGACGGAACGGTGATTGCGACGGCTGGATTCCCCGGGACCTTTCCGGCATGCATCGACGGGAGGGACGAGGGTGCCGCGGTGGGCGGAACGATCGTCCGGTGGATGTCAGCCCCGATCGCGAACGGGGACCCGTCGGCCGGCACCGCCACTCCCCAGAAGTCGACGAGTCCTTCCATCGGTGCAGTATTGCCGGGCAGGACGTCATTCGACAGCGGAAGCGCCCTGCCAATAGCGGGGGACGTGGGGCCCAGTCGGTACAGGTCTCCGGCAGGCCAACCATGGGCCCGGGCGGTCTCGTCGACCAATCCCGGCAAACCGTTGATATCACCGGGCCAGTTGGAATTCGGATGAGTGAGATTGTGCGTGACGACGTTGCCAGGACGCCCGACTGCTCGATTCCCGTTGGCGTCAAAGCTGTACGGTGCACCGTTGACACGGATGATGTTGTTCACGATGCCCACCTTCGCATCGGTCGTGAACGGGGCCTGCAATCGGATGCCCGCGCCATTTCCCTCGTTGTTAGCGCGGAAGATGGTGTTGCTGTAGATCCACAGGCCACTCACCTGCCCGGGAATGCCGGAGCCGTCGTCGTAGGACGACACCATTACTTCGGGGGCGCTGCCGAAGGTGCGTCCGTTGCCGGCGATGACGTTGTTGCGGATCGTGGCGCTGGCCTTGTTCTGCGCCGAGATGACCGATACACCATAGTTGGCGTTGTCGTGCAGGTAGTTGTTCTGGATCACCGAGTTGACGGTGTTGCGGTCGGCGTCCAGGCCGGTGCCATCGTTGCCGGTCCACCCCTCACGGTTTCCCCAGGCGTTGTTCCACTCAGCGGTGACGTTCCGGGTGGTGTCCCACCAAGCGCCTGCGCCGTTCATGGTGTTGCTTCCGGGGGTCGGATTCGGGTTGCGTCCCGAGCCGTTGCGGTACAGATCGTTCTTGCGTACCACGACGTCGGTCGCCCCAAAGACACCGATTCCCATGGCGTCGTTGTCATGCAGTGACGAGTTGGCGATCACGGCGTTCTTAATGCCGTCTCGCGGAGTCACGTGCGGGTAGGGTTTGGCGTCAGCAGCGAAGCAGGTCGGCACCGAATAGCCATCGCGGGCGACCCCTGCTTCAAAATCCGACCACGGGTACAGCTGGTGATAGCCGAGCTGCACCCCAGCGTAGTGAGTGTGGCTGGCCTCCACCTGGTTGATGGTGACCTGAGAAATCTGCGCCCTCGCCGAACACGGCATGACGGAGATCCCGCCGACGCCCATGACCCACATGTTCTTCGTGACCGAGTTGGCACCCCCGGTCCAGACGTTTTGCTGCGCGGTGACCCTCTGAATCGTCACACCGGTGATGTGTTCGCCGTTATGCGCCTCGACGGAGATGTCATTGAAATAGCCGTTGCGAACGGTGAGGTCCTGGATGACGAAATGCGACTTGTTGTCGACCTCGATAGCTGAACGCCGATTGTGCGCCGAGGCCTTGGCGTCGATCACCGGAGCCTTCCCCGCACCGTAGGCACCTAGCAGAGTGTCGGCACCGGCGCGTCCGGAGGCATTGATGACGACAGTGCCAACGCATGTACTGCCACGACGCAACAGCACTTTCCTGCCTGGGTCAAAAGCACTTTTGAGCTGGGTTAGGGAGTTCAACGGGCTCGTTTCGGTCCCCCTGCCGGGCGTGGGAGCCGAACAATCGACATAGGTCGTGGTGGTCGTGGCGGAAGCGGTGGGGGCTGCGACTGCGCCTGGAGCACCGCCAATGAGCGCTCCAAACAGTGCCAGGGTGACAGCGGTACGAAACCTCATCGGCTCTCCTACAGTGCGGTGCTGGGACCATCAGGTGAGAACCAGCAACCTTGCTGACCCTCATGACGTGCCGACCAAGTCGTCGGCTCCAATGGCATGTGACAGTCAACGCCGTCACGCCAGAGTTGTCAAGATCTCTTTCGGAACTCCGTCAGACCCGCGCTCAGACTTGTCGAGTCGAGGCCTCCGGCTGCGCCAACGCAAGCTCCACAGCTCCTTGGACCACAGCATGAGCACCCGCTCGGGACGCCTCAATGCATGGCAGATGAGGTAGATCGTCGCGAAGACTGGCCCGCAACCGGCGAGCGATGCGAACATAGGCCGGGCGAGCATGGCCGCCGATGACCAATAGTCCAGGATCGAGGGCAGCCAACAGTGCAGCAACCCCCGGGGCGATGGCGTCGGCAAAAGAGTCGACGGCCTGCTCAGCCCAGACGGGGGCGTGTGGTGATCCAGCAAGTTCAAACAATGCCTCGGCCGAGACGTCGTGCCTGGCAGCAGCGTCGACCAGATCCAGGTGCGCGGTAGCCCACCCTGACCCTGGCAGGTAACTCATTTCGCCGGCATACCCGGCAGAACCGCGAATGGCGCGTCCGTCGAGGATAATTCCCGCTCCCACCGAGGCATCGATGAGCAACGAGACCATTGATTCTGTGCCTGCCAGGCCACGCACATGCTGCTCGGCCAGAGCAGCGAGCACTGCGTCGTTCTCGATCATGACATGACCCACACGCCCGTCATGAAGGGCAGCAAAGTGGTCAGGGTCGGAAATTTCTGGCAGGGACTCGTTGTGACGCAACCGACCGTCCGGTCCGACGCTACCGAGGACACCGATGACCATCGTGTCAACGGAATCCAGGCCCAGCTCTTGTAGCAGGTCATCGAGGGCTTCATCGAGCAAAGCTCCGGGGGAGCCGCCACGTAGAGGTCGCGACGTGCTGGCCAGCATCTCACCGTGCCAGTCGGCCAGGCCTAGCTCGACGCCCTGCAACCGGATGGCCGCCCCGGCCTGAACTCTCTTCGTGGCGTTCAGCGTAAACATCCGGGAGCGACGCCCTCCCCTGCCCCCGGCGTGCATCGATTCCTGTTCGAGGGCATCACCCTGTTCGAGGAGTGAGTTCATGGCGGCACTGACGGTGGGGCGGGTCAGACCGGTGAGTTCCTGGAGACGTCGGATCGTCACGGGTTGAGTTGCCGTCACCAGACAATCCAGTACTGCCGCCTGGTTGTGGTCGCGCAAGTCGGTCAGCGACCTGCCGCCAAGCTGTTCAGCGCCGTCGGAGCGTCCTTGACCCATCAGGAACCAGCTTTCCACGAAGATTCGTCCACTTTCAGGCTCAGCTTACTTGCCCCAGATCAAGTTACGAATTACTCTTTCTAAACATCGTGGACACCGTCGCCCCGACGGGACTCGCATCGATGAAGATGGAGGAAAGCCGTGCGTGAGAGCTGTACAGCGGTGGTAACCGATCTCTCCACTCGCGTACGTCCAGACTCCGTGCCCCAATCGCTGTCAGAGCAATGGTTCGCCTCCGATCAGGCGGTGCGCGTCCAAGTCGCCTACCGGTGTGGCGCGGAAGGCTCCGAACATGTGTACGACCGCGTTACCGCCTCCGTCATGGTGCTGGTCGACGATCATGAGATCGCCGCCACCTGCTGGCGCGTCATGGAGGTTGCTGCCCCGCTGGTGCGCTACCCGGAATCCGGTGGCGTCTACGAAATCGACGTCCCCGGCCTAGTACCCGACCGACTTGACCCGCTGGGACGCTTCGGGACCCGGTTCCTGCCTGACCAGTGGCAGTCATTGGTGGTGGAACTGACGGCCCCACTCGACCCCGGAAGTCACACCCTAGACATTCGTTTTGTCGACGACGACGGGATCATCGCCAACGCCACGCAACGCCTCGAAGTGGTCTCGGTGACCGGGACCGTGGCGAGCTTCCACCACTCCGAGTGGATCCACGTTGATGCGCTTCAGGCGTGGTCCGGCGTGGAGGCCTTCGATGAGCGCCACTGGGACCTCATTGACAAAGCCGTCGAGCTGGCTGCCAGCGCGGGCGTCGACACCCTGTTCACCCCTATACTGACCCCTCCCATCGACGTCGATCCCACCAGTCCGCCGCTGGCCACTCAGCTAGTCGTCGTGCACCGTCAGGGCGACCGCTGGAGCTTCGACTTTGACCGTCTGGATCGTTGGAGTCGCATCGCTCGACGTCACGGCATCACCCACCTCGAGTTCTCTCACCTGTTTTGCCAGGGCGAGGTCGACCGTCCGGCTGACGTCTACGATGCCGACGGCAACCACCTCTTCGGTTCCCATCTGCCTACTGAGGGGTACCGCGATTTCCTGGCCGTCCTGTTACCGGCCCTAGACCAGTGGTCACGACGCCATGGCTGGTCTGATGCACTGTACTGGCATGTCTCGGATGAGCCCCGGGCCAATCAGTACACCTCTTACCGCGAGGCCGTCGACATGGTACGTCGCACCGTCCCCGGGGCCACCGTCATCGACGCCGTGGACGATCCGAGGTTCGCCACCGCCGTCGACGTTCCGGTGACCATCTACGGACACCTCCTCGAGTGCGAGGCCGCTGGACTTGACGGCATGTGGGCCTACACTTCCTGCGCCTCGACTTTCTGGGAACCGAATCGCCATCTCGGCATGCCGCTCACCCGGCTACGTGCCCTGGGACTGCTGCTGTGGTGGCACCACACCCCCGGTCTGCTGCACTGGGCCCTCAACTTCTGGTTCGATCAGTTTTCGCGCTACCTCGTCGATCCCAACGCCGACACCTCGGCTGACCTGGCCTTTCCCTCCGGTGATAGCTCGGTCATCTACCCCCGTGTCGATGGTTCCCTCGTGCCTTCGCTGCGATTGAAGGTTCTCGCACAGCTCCACGAGGACGTCCGACTGTTGCGGCGTGTCGAAGATGCGGTCGGCCGCCCTACCGTCGTTGACCTCATCGAACACTTGACCCCCGGATCCACCACCGATCCGGATCACCGTTACCCCTTGGAGCCTGATTTCTACCGGTCTCTGACCGCCAATTTGCTTCGTCTGCTCAAAAATATCGATGGAGCCACCGTATGAAAGTCGTCGCCACATCCGGCCATCGCCGCCACTCCTCCACCCAGCCCAGGCTGGCGCCGTGGTTTTTCCTGTTCCCGGCCTTGCTGCTGTTCGTCTTCATCTTCGTGTTGCCGATCGCCTATACAATCATGCAGAGTTTCTTGAAGCCAGGACAGAAGAAACTCCTGTACGCCCCCAGCGGGCCCACCGCGCCGCAGTTCGCCGGAATCTCCCAATACACAGCAGCCTTTCAGGATTCCCACTTTCTGCTGTCAATCGGGCGAGTATTGCTCATCGGCATGGTCCAGGTACCGCTCATGCTGCTGTTCTCAGTGTGTCTGGCACTATTGCTGGACGCCCGTCGGGTCAAAGCCCGGCAGGGATTCCAGCTGGCCTATTTCCTGCCTTATGCAGTGCCCGGTGCGATCAGCGCCTTGATGTGGACTTTCCTGCTCCAGCCGCAGCTGTCGCCGTTCACCTCGCTATTCCAGAAGATGGGTCTGAACCTCAACCTGTTAGCCCCGTCGGTAGTACCTATCTCGGTGGGGAACATGATCACATGGGGTTTTGCGGGCTACAACATGGTGGTCATCTACTCCGCCCTGAAGACCCTGCCCAATGAAATCCTCGAGGCTGCCCACGTCGACGGTGCCAGCTCTTGGCGCACCGCCTGGCAGATCAAGGTACCGATGGTGCGCCCCGCAGTCATCATGACTGCAGTGTTTTCCATTATTGGCACCATCCAGTTGTACAACGAGCCCGCGATCCTGCGAAACTCCGCGCCCCGCATCGACCCCGATTTCAGCCCGATTATGGCGGTCTACAACTTAGTAACCACGGGTGACTACTTCGGTGCTGCTGCTCGCAGCGTCATTCTTGCCGTCATCACCCTGGTGGCCTCGTTCGGATTCCTGAAGTTGCAATCACGCCGCGGAGGTGCCTTCGATGAGTGAGCAGAACCTCATGGAGTCGACGGACCACGGCACCACAGACGTCATGCCACCGGTCAAGCGCAACCGCGGCAGGGGAGGCAAACCACAGTTCGGCCTCACCGGAGCCTCGATGCTGGTCGTCATGATCATCGCTGCGCTGTATTTTCTTGCCCCGCTGTGGTGGTTTCTCGTCTCGGCCACGAAAAGCAACGGTGGGCTGTACTCAGGTAATCCATTCTGGTTCCATGACTTCAGTCTTGCGGAAAATTTCACCGACATCGTCCACCGCGACGGAGGCATCTACTTCCGCTGGCTGCGAAACTCCATCTTCTACTCGCTCGTCGCCGGGGTGGGTGCCGGACTGATCTCGGCCATGGCCGGGTACGCGCTGGCCAAGTACCGGTTCCGTGGGCGAGAAGCGGTGTTCAACTGCGTGCTGGCAGCGACCCTGTTGCCGATCATGCTGCTGACCGTCCGTTGTACCTCATGTTCTCGAAGGTCGGTCTGGTGGACACGATCTGGGCGATGATCCTGCCCAGTCTCATCAACCCTTTCGGCATTTACCTGTGCCGTGTGTACTCGGCAACCGTACCCACCGAGGTGCTCGAAGCAGCTCGTCTGGATGGCACGAGTGAAGCCGGCATTTTCTTCAAGATCGTGCTGCGCATTATCTCCCCCGCACTGGCCACGGTGTTCCTTATCCAGTTCGTGAGCACCTGGGCCAATTTCCTACTGCCAACAATGATGTTGACCACACCCGAGAAACAGCCGTTAGCCGTCGGACTCGTCACGTGACAAGCGACCATTCAGACGGGCAACCCGGTACCTACCAACATTCTCATCTTCGGGGCCTTTTTGTCAGTGCTGCCACTTGTGGCCCTCTTCCTTTTATTGCAGCGCTACTGGAAGACCGGTCTGACGACCGGCGGAATCAAGTAAGGAACACAACATGGCAAACTTGCACAGTTTCAGTCGCCGTGGACTGTTGCTCGGAGGCGGTGTCGCTATGACGACCATGGCTCTAGCAGCATGTGGCGGATCCACAGGTACATCCAGCAGCAGTACGAGCAGCGACACCTCGGACGCGAAAGTTTCGTTGACCTTTTGGGGGGGTGGGCCCCCGGATACAAGGAGACCGTCGAGCTGTGGAATAAGAAAAACCCGAACACTCAGGTCAAGTGGATCGCTACCGAAGCCAATCGCAAGATTTACCCGAAGATGCTCACGGCGGTCAAGGCCAACAACGCTCCCGACCTCGCCCAGGTAGGTTACGAGGCGCTGCCCTCCTTTGTGATCCAAGATGCGGTTCAAGACATCAAGGAATGGGCTGGTGACGTCGACAAGAATTTCACCGCAGCTGGTGCTAAGTCCGTCAATCTCGGCGGTACCGTTTACGGAATTCCAGTGGATACTGCCCCGATGGCCATGATCTATAACAAAGCCTTGTTGGACTCGTTGAGAATCAAGGTGCCCAAGACCTGGGACGAGTTCGCCAGCGCAGCTCGGGCTGTCAAGAAAGCCGACCCGAAGGCCTCGTTGACCTACTTCAGCTCCGACCCGAACTTCTTGGCTGGTTTGGTCCGGCAAGCAGGCGGACGCTGGTACGACGTCACTGATTCCACCGTAAAAGTCATCATGACTCAGGACGCCGCCTCGAGGAAGGTGGCTGATTTCTGGCAAAAACTCATCAACGAAGGCAGCATTCCCGTCCACGAGGGCTACACCCCGCAGGTGTACAAACAGATGAATGAGGACACCCTCATTTCGGAGCTCTACGGCATCTGGGACACTGCACTCATCGCCCAGAACGTGTCCAAGGGGAAAGGCAAGTGGGCCGTTGCTCCGCTGCCAGAATGGCCGGACCGTCCCGGTGGAGCCGACATGGGAGGATCAGCCACAGTGGTGCTCAAGGGTTCAAAGAACGCAGAAGCGGCCGTGAGGTTCGCCACGTGGATGAGCACTGACCCGCAGGCCGTGTCGATCTTGATCTCGAAGGGTGGCCTGTGGCCGGCCTCAACCACGGGGCTGGCGAATAAGGCCCTGCAGAAACCTGACGCCTTCTACAGCAACGACAAGGTTTTCGTCCCCTTCATCGACGTGGCGAAGAACCTCAAGTACGACTGGGTTTGGGGACCCACCCAGGTTCAAGCTGGGCAAGACATGGAGAACAACTTGGTCAAGGTCTCAAAGTCGTACCCCATTACCAAGGCACTGGCTGACACCCAGGAGTCGACCTTGGCCAAGCTGAAGAAGCAGGGCATCAAGGTCGGCTGACGCTCGACGACACCTGACCGACTGCAGTCGGGAACCGAATCACCAGTGCGGATAAATCCGCACTGGTGATAGGTGCGTTACGCGAGAATGTCATCGAAGAACGCAGCGTGCACTTCATCACTTCGATGACAGGCCCGCTGCTGCCGGACGTCAGGAATGCCGTCCACCTTCCCTGCCAGTACGAGGTGTGCCCCCACTGGGACTCGAACCCAGGACCCGCGGATTAAAAGTCCGCTGCTCTAACCATCTGAGCTACGGGGGCTCCCCTAGTGTAGCGATGCTTCCTTCATCATGCGAAGCGACCCGGGTATCCGGCGGCCAATTCTCGGTCCTTTGCCGCAGCGCGTGTCGATACCTACTCCTAAGCATCAACTTGTACTTCAGAGTTGGCATGAACTTTTTAGACTCACCGTGACAATGCAGCGCCCGGGACGATCACCTTCATGGCGTCCGGCATAATCCCTAGTCAAAGCCGATTAGGAGACCCTCAGCGTCGCCGGCGAACCCCAAATAACATCTTTGAGATTCTCAGCCATTTTTCGGCGTGTCGACTTGCGGGCGACGAAAAAACTCTTCGGGGCAAGTAGACGAAACCCGTTTTGACAACTTGAATTGCCCTTGTCACGCGAGGTGTTCCTGGTTGGATCAGTGGACGGATCCGGGGAAGAGCCAGGAGCGCCCCATAGGGAGGCGGGTCCACACGCCGGAAGGAGTCAGTCCCATGGGTGTAGTGCGCCCGCTCCGGGCCGGGGTCGCAACCCTGGCCACCGCTGGTCTCGCCATCGGCGGCAGTCAATTCTTCGTCCCCCCAGCCCAAGCCACCAACAGTTCAGTAAAGGCCCGAGTGTCCGCTCGCACCGCCGTTAACATCAGGGCCCAGGCGGGCATACACGGAAAGATCGTGGGCGTACTCGAGAGGGGCCAGCAGCTCAATCAGACCGGCGTCCCCGTCAATGGCTGGGTCCCGGTCGCCTACCGTGGCCACACTGCCTTCATCGACCACCACTATCTGTCGTCAGTCGCCTGGCGCCCATCTCCCTCCAGCCCCTCCGCCTCCAGCTCTCCAGTCGGAATTGCCCAGGCAACCACGTACGTCTATGTTCGCGCTGGGCACTCTATGCAGGCCGCCAAGGTGGGTGTGCTCTCCCCCGGTGAGAAAGTCGGCGTAACCGGACGCTCCGCGCAGGGCTTTAGCGAAGTTGTCTACAACGGCGTTCACCGGTGGGTTGGTTCCCGCTATCTGAGCCCCACCGCCGCCAAGCCCTCCCCGAAACCGGCGCCGGCTCCCAAGCCATCCAAGACCGTCTACACGACAGCTAACCTCAACCTACGAAACGGCGCCTCCACGAACGCTGCGGTGTACACCTCAGTCTCACGTGGCACCGCCCTGGCAACCACCGGTCGGACTACCTCCGGATGGACCCAGATCACCCATCGGGGACGCACCTTGTGGGCCTCCAGCAAGTACCTCACCACTACTGCTCAGCCCACACCGGCGCCCAGGCCCGCCCCCGACCCCTCGGTGTCGCCTCGTGGCGCTCGAGCCGCCATTGTCAACTACGCCACGGCTCAGGTGGGCAAAGTCTACATTTGGGGAGGCGAGGGCCCCGACGGCTTCGACTGCTCGGGCCTAGTGTTGAAGGCCTACCAGCAGGCGGGAATTAACCTGCCCCATTACTCGGGGTCACAAATCGAGCGCGGCCATCGCATTTCCCTAGACCAAATTCAGCCCGGGGATCTTTTCGCCGCCTCGGGTGGCGGTCACGTCGGCATTTACGTCGGCAACGGGTACATGGTGGAGGCAGCCAATCCTCGTGCCGGGGTGCGTCTGAGCCCCATCCGTTCCTCGATGTACCCAGTTCGCATCAATTCAAACCTCCTCAACTGAACCAGCGCGACGCCGGCAATCCTTATCGGTTGCCGGCGTCTGCGGTGCCGCCGAGGTAGGCATGTTGGCAAGCGCTCGTCTGCCCCGACGGCCAGCATCTGGTGGGGCAATTTCTCGCCAGCGATACGACCTGGCTATGATGGCCCAGTTCGACGATTGCCATCGAATTGATCATGCATTCGTCGAGTCCCGGTCGTCCAGAGGCCTAGGACACCGCCCTTTCAAGGCGGCAACGCGGGTTCGAATCCCGTCCGGGATACCTCAGGGGTCCTGCATCGACATCGATGCAGGACCCTAATTATGTCCAGCCAGGTCGGCTTGTCGGCCGACACACCGTTTCACGCTCAGATCCACAACCATGTGATCGGCACGCTTAGGCACAAGTACGCGCGTCACGAGCGCGTCATACCCGCCAGCGGCCCGCCCAACCATGGCGACCTTCAGGTGATCCGTTCCTGCTCATCTCCCCTGGCACAGCAACGGACACATTAGGTGGGCGCCCAAAACTTCTAGTTCGCTTACAGCGAACCCGGCATCCCTGCAAGATAGCCCCACCAGTCCATGCAAATCCCCTAGTCACAGCTGTTTTAACCCGGCAACCAGAGGTCGATTTCCCTTCAGGGTTACATCCTTGCTATATTTTTCGAGCTGCCTGAGGCAGTGGTCGGGCTCACAAGAGTCAAGGCCCCGTAGCGCAGTTGGTTAGCGCGCCGCCCTGTCACGGCGGAGGTCGTGGGTTCAAGTCCCATCGGGGTCGCTGAAGCGGTGATGAGTTCATCACCGCTTTCGTGTTCATGCGGCCTTCGCGTGGGCACGATGGCCGGGTAGCTCAGTTGGTAGTAGCGTTCGCCTGAAAAGTGAAAGGTCACCGGTTCGATCCCGGTCCCGGCCACCTTGCGGAATAGTTTCCGTCACCTCAGACTGTAGGCGCGCAGGGCTTATTCCGAACTACACAACTAGCCCGGTCTTTCTCTGGTGTGGTAGAAAAATGCCGAGGCCACGTCAGCGCCTTTCCTAACCTCACTTGACCGAACCGCTCATGAGGCCAGAGACGAAGTACTTACCCAGGGCGATGTACA